>Ga0123352_10016931_pt1 | contig 11618 bp, 6 predicted proteins | sample TergutLab28metaG_FD_89700 | JGI IMG/M metagenome (GOLD analysis project Ga0123352, IMG submission 89700) | Labiotermes labralis P1 segment gut microbial communities from Petit-Saut dam, French Guiana - Lab288 P1 | ecosystem: Host-associated > Arthropoda: Insects > Digestive system > Gut ...
CCCCGGAGAACCGAGTGGGGGAGTAGTTTACCTCCGGATTGTTTTATCTCCAGAGGAAGCATCATGCCTGCAAGTATTTCTTAACATGAATGTTTTACAGGGAGGGGTTGTTAGCACCTCGCCAAACCCCCAAGCTGGAGGACAACCCCTTGTCGGCTGTCCACGACTGCTTATTCAATTTATTCGCAGCTACCCTCCATAAAGGAGACCGTTATTGTCGAAATCTTATGAGTTAAAATTGTTTAGTCTGGGTGGAGTGATGCTTGATGCAGTGATGTGGTGAGTTTTAATCCAGCTTGTAGGATATTATTTATATATTTTGGATGTGTTTTAATTGATTAATCTGAGATTCTAGCCACATCAGCTGCAGATCTTGTGTTGCATGTATGACTGATATGGATGGCTGTGGAACATAGCAAGTAGTGGCCAGTGTGGCTGATAATTTATGTGTATGACTCAAGAATCAGTATTGTCTGCAGGTGACAACACTGCGGATTGACTTGAGGACAGATGGAAGACACGCTGATGTGGAATTCACAACCGATTGGAAATTGGATGCCAACAGACGAGATCTCACCATAAATTCTATGTTCCTTGGTAAGCAGATTTCTTGCAGTAATCTGACAATTGGGTTGTCTCCTTCCTCTTCAGTGGTACAAATTTGTGGTCACATTGCTACTGTTATGGAAGCAATTGTGTTGGTTTTTTGTCAGGTTGTAACAGGGCCTGAGACAAGTATATTGTGCTGATGAAAGTAAGTGTGCTTTTTTTGTGCCTTATGTTCTTGTGTTGGAGAGATATTGTGTCAAGCCTAGAATAGTATAGTAGTGCTGTTGGACCTGTGGACCAAACTTTTGTGTTTTGGTATTGGCCAGGACCAATTTTGAAAAGCCTGTCTTTCCTTTCTGCCACTTCTGGCGAATGTAAGGACTGTTGGCTCCTCCTCTTACTATTAATGTGTGCCTTATAATGACCCCAAAATCAGAATTGGGTTCTCTGATCTCTCCCAAGGAGAGTAAGGCCAGAAACTGCAGTAGCCACGACAAGCATAACTTAGAAGTGTGCATCAGAACAGTGAATGCCTGCACAGTTACCATGTGTATTGGGTTTCTTATGGTCACTACTTTGTGGCCTTCTTGTGTGATCAACCAAGGCAGTATGGATTGAGTTTCTGATGTTTTGGAGACTGTTTCAACTGCATTATAGGGTCTGCAGTGTCTGCGCTACTACATGATATCATATTTGCCATCTTTTGTGGTTCCCTGTGCAGCATTTGAGACTTGATGACAGTCACGGATGGGTACAGGAGATGTGTCACTCTTGTGTTTTTGGGTTTGTGTTTTGTTTTACCTTGTATTTAGATAGTGAAACAGGTTTATGTTGGTGTTGTATTGTGTTATCCCTTGTTGCTGAAGGTTTAAACTGTCAATCTTTTGTCACTTCTTCTATTATTCTGTACTCTCATTAGCCTGTTCCACTGTTGTTTGTTAAGGTTATATTTACAATATGGGTTTGTCTTTAGTTTTAACTGGCATTGAAATTATGGTTGGGGTTCATGGAGTATTCGTGAGGTTGCACTATTATAACACAGGTAGAAGTAAAACACTTTATACTCAGCATGTAGTAATGTCATTGTGTTAAAGTTACAGGTTGGGTTTGTGTTTAGTGTACTCTTGATGTAATGTTATCTTTGAATGTGGTTATGTAGACTCTTGTACTTGTTCTGTGTGGCATATGGTTGTGTATCTAACTAATTTACTGTTCCTTAGATTCTCATTACACTGTTTGAGCATCAGGATTGTCTGAAATGTTTGACTGGAGCTGTTTTGTCTAGCAGCTATTGTTACTCTTTCTGGAGTTGAGGCGTAGGCTGCAGGTGGCTTCTAGCATTGTCATTGTAGTGTGTACAGCACAGACGTGAAGAAGGGTTGTGCAAGAGCAGAGGCCATTCAGACACACAACAGAGAAACAGATAAATGGACATGTGTATGAGGAAGTAGTGTAGTTGTCCATTCTTTCAGCTTTGCTGGTTGTATGTGCTGCCATCTGTTGTCTGGATGCTGGATATACTGCAACTATGATTGGTGCATTACTAACTCTGTTTTCTTCTTGCCAGTGCACGATTATGCTTTAATTCCATCTCTGGAATTCTCAAACACTTGGCTGTGTTTGAGAAGACTTCATTGCAGCTACAGTCAGTCTGATAGCATGGATAGCAGCATAAATAACAGCATGAACATTCTTTTAAGTATGACATAAATATACAAAGGTTAGGAAAGTACCATCAGTCACAACAAGACATAACATCTGCTTGGCCACTATCACTGATTAATATGCACAGTTCTACTTGGAAACACCAATTGTAATAATTTTAATAATTCTAAAAATTTGTGCTTTTATTACGATTATAACTACAAATATTCTCTTCATTTTTAACTGATTACTATTATATACACGTATATTTATCTTGTACCAAATAATTTTTGGTTCATCATGTACGTAGGTGTATCAAAAAGTTTTGAGACTAATTCCATAGAACGCCAACCGATGGCAGTACGTGAATGCATGCGCCGTGCTTGGGAGCAGGGAACGTCGCCACTTAGTATGCCAAATGGCATCGCTGTGTGAACATTGGGAGTTGCACAACACAAGTGTTTGTCACCACATGTGCCTTCACATTTGTGATTTGAGAGTGGACATGAAACTGGAGCAGAGAGCAAACATCAAATTGTGCGTGAAACTCGGCAAATCTGGATCAGAGACTTTTGAGATGATATGACGTGCATATGGAAATGAGGCCATGAGTCGTGCAAGGTGTTTTGAGTGGCATGCGCACTTCAGGAGAGGCAAAACATCACTCGAAGACGATGAGAGGTCAGGGCGACCTTCCACAGGCTCAACGCCTAAAAATGTGGAAACAATTCGGCGGCTTGTGCATGAGGATCATCAGAGAACCATTAAGGACATTGCTGCAATCGTTAATGTGTCATATGGAACAGTGCAGACAATTTTCACTTGTGATTTGAACATGCACCGTGTTGCTGCAAATTTCGTGCCCAGGCTTCTGACTCCCAAACAGAAAGAGCACCATGTTGCAATTTGTCAAGACCTTCATCAGCATGCCCTGGATGACCCATCCTTCATGTCGAGGGTCATCACTGGGGACGAGAGCTGGGTCTATGGGTATGATCCTGAGACAAAACAACAGTCTTTACAATGGAAGAGCCCAGGATCCCCAAGACCAAAGAAGGCAAGGCAGTGCCGCACCGCGACCAAGAGCATGCTCATCGTGTTTTTTGACGTTTGAGGGATTGTGCACCATGAATTTGCCCCCGAAGGCCAGACCGTGAATGCCGGGTTCTGCTGCAATGTTCTTCACTGTCTGAGGGAGGACATTCGGCAAAAACGATCTGAACTGTGGTGCACGTGCAATTGGCTGCTCCATGATGACAATGTACCCTCTCACCAAGCTCTCGTAACGCGTGAATTTCTCACCCACAACAGCGTTATCACACTTCTGCGTCCACCTTACTCACCGGATTTGGCCCCTTGCAACTTCTTCCTCTGCAGCTAAGGGTTGCCGCTTTGACAGAGTGGAGGAGATCCAGCAGGAATCACAGAATGTTCTTGGTACACTTCAAGAACAGGACTTCCAGCACGCGTTCCAGCAGTGGCAATGGTGCTGGGATCGATGTGTCGCTGCCCAATGGGACTATTTTGAAGGGGATGCTGCCCAAACTTAAATCAAGTAAATACATTCTAGTCTGTAGGTCCAGTCTCGGAACTTTTTGATACACCCTTTTATTATATGTACCTGTATGTTTGCATATATGTATATTGTATGATATACAAACTGAGATTTCGCTGCAAATAATACCAAAACTAGATAAGGTGATAACATATATAATTTCCATTTGTATCTAATTGTCTGATGATGGCTCTTTTATAGGTGAGCCAAAACATGTGGCTTAATAAATTTGAACTTATAACACAGAGATTGTTGTGACTGGCAATACTGTCCTAACCTTTGAGACAATGTGTCAAGCTTGCAGTAATTATGGAATGTATGTTATGACAAACTTACAGTGAGAAAAAATCCTGCAGATCCAACATGTAGTCCTGCCAGCTGGTTCATGTTCAGTAATGGTGTGTTGCTATAATACCAAGTGATGTGGGCTGAATTTCTCACCCATCCATCCATCCATTGTTATTTTGATTTTCATGATGATTCATATTGTTGTTTTCAGAGCACATCCCTGTGTTCTTGCTGTAGACTTTTGCAGCTGCTTCCTCTTTTTGATCATTGTTTATTGATTGAATAATAAAATCAAAAAATTAAAGCCTTATGAAACTATTGTATTTTTCACATCACTCTGTAAACTATCATGCCTGTCGTAACCCCCTGGAGCCAGAATTAAGTGCCTAGAGTTCTCTGACTTTAAACAATTTAAATGGCTGCTCATATGCAGGTTCTTGGCTGACATCATTAATGGATGTTTTGAATTTCTCATTTTATGCACAGTGCTGAAGGACTAATGTGTAGATGCACGCTGTTAACCTGACATTGCTTTGTGAGGTGTTGATCGTGCATAGAAATAGTGCTGTTTGTAATAAGAATGTCTCAAACTTGCATCCAAGATAACCTGAGATGTCGCACAATAGTCATGCTTGCTGTCACCAACTCTCACAGAGGTGTTATTCTCTCACTTCCCATTGGTGTATCACATAGGGCTGGGTTTGGTGCCCTGTTCATGGCTCAATTCTCAGTGAGTAAGCATACACTTCCATGCTGTGAGTTAATGTACTCACCATTGTGCATTTGACTGGCTCACAAGGAACGATTTGTTATGTTACAGGCCTGGATGGAACTTTGTATGATTATTTTGGGGGCCACCAAGATCTTCTACAGAGGAAGTTGGTTTTTGTTGGGGATGCTGCCACTCGAATACAAGAGGACTATCTGAGGATCCTGAGATACTTCAGGTATACATGCTTGGTATTAAGGTGTGACCAGGAATTACTGTCTAATCTGATATGAAAATTTTCATGTTTATATTATTTTGGTTGCAAAACTGACTGCATGCATGATAATGGGAAATTTAATTCATCATTCTCCTTTAGATATGTATTTGTATATCTTAGCAAGAAGTTCTGGGAAGACTCATGAGGTGTGCTTCAGGTCTTTGCTGGTCTGGGATGTTATGCATTATTGGATGGTACTCAGCTACTGATGTGAACTGTCCAAGACTGCTTACCCTTTGAAAATGGGACCAGTAGGCTGTCCTGAAACATCGATAACTAACTACGTACAGCACTGTGTAACATCCAGAAAGAGCTAAGACCTACTTTACACAGTGGCGAAGCCTGAAGTCAGGCCTGCTTCCCTTCCAGTTTTCTGTTCACACTTTGAGGCTATTTGGAACATTATGCTAGTAAATGGCTGATTGGTCATGTTTGTTACGGGCTGCTTCATTCCATAGAAAGTAGTTTCTTAATAAAATAAATATAAATACAACTTTAAATGGCTTTCTGTAGACTACAGCATAAAGTCTAGCAGGCACACACCCAGAATTTTTTGTTTGGTTGAGGGAGGGGGTGGGTGGGTTGCTGAACCTGATGCTATGTATATGTATATATATGCTTAATGTTTGATTTTGAAAACAGTGTTATAAAAACCATGTCATGACTGTAACATAATGATGTTTGCAACTGCATTTACATATATATAAATATAACTACATGTTCCGTGACTCCTCACTCAATTCAAAATCACAAAAAGCCAATCTTCTTGTTTTTTAAGTTTATCTGACACTTTCAAAGTTTATTTTATTTTTCAGCATTCCAATGCACCAGACATCAGCCAATTTCAGTAGCTGATATCTGATGTCTACAAAATCTGTGCGTGATTTTAAATTCAATTTCGGGGTACTGGAGCCCAGCAATCCCCTCTTCAACCTTTAGACGCCTAATGTCAACTAACCTCCAAAGTTGCATTTTATATATTTATTCAACAAATATAGGTACTGAATATTTTAAACACGGTATATACTCTCCATTTTTTCTCTTCAAAATGCAGTTTGTTTCATAATTCTAACATATTTGGTTCCTGTATTATTCACATTTTATATACAGGTGCGCAAAAATTAAAAAAAATAATTCCAGCACCAAAAGGTTAAGAATGCTCCTGAAGTCTAGAAACAGTACAATTAAAAAGCAGTTGTACTCTTGACCCCATCGGAAACTTTCAACAGATCCCTTCAAAACAGTATATATGAAAGCTGTAATACAGACACTCAAAATTATATGAGATTTTTGCTCATGAGGTTGCTGTTTATTTGCCACATAGGTCCAGTAATTTGAAAATGGCAAATGTAAGCTCCTTGATTTTTTTTGAAGTACTTGAAGGATACATTCATGTTATGCCATATGCATTGTAAATGCATTATGCAAGATGAAAAAATAAAACGTTTGTGAAGTTATCAGTTTTTTTCTAATACACAGCAGTAGGGGTTGAGAGATTGAGTGCTAATGAGTATAGTGATGCCTGCCACTCAAGGAGCATTTTTATTCTTTGAAGTGACATGGTGTAGTAGGACATGATTTTCAAATTATACAAAGTTGTGGTTCTGCGCTTACACAACAATTAATTTCTCAAGAAAATGACTTTCTTAAAAATGTTGAAATCAGTTTCTTACATTCAAAACAAAAAGTGGTTAATTTTATGGACTTTCCAGTTTGTGTGTTTACCATGTTACTATGAACTGTAAGCTACATTTATGCAGTATAAAGTCTTGTGCCTGTTACAGTATAGGCAACTGTTGAAACAAACGTTATGTTTAATTCTGCCGTTGTTTGATGTTTTTAAGGTAGTAAGTACAGATTAGTAGTAATGTTTCTGTAATTTTAAAGTATACTGAATTCTCTCATTATTAGGTTGTGCTGGATTTCCAACTGGGGAAGGGGGCTGCACTTTTAGAAGAGAGTTTGCTAGGAACAGTACATGTTTTTCACTGCTGAACATGTAATTTACTCATGTGTGGTTAATTTGTGTATGGTTAATGTACCATAATGTGCGGATAGTTCCTTGACAAGTTGGTAAATTACAGTCTTCTGAAGCACATCTCTGCTGCATCTGCTAACGTAATTGATAGCATGATCCACATTCATTGTGAAGTGCCTGTGTGGGCTTTATTTGTGACTTTGTCCAGCTGCCCCATGCCAGTTCCTTTTTCAAAACTAGTCCAGGGTATTCGACTTCTTAGAGAGTTGTCTTGTTATAACATAGAGAGTCGGTTCCCTGAGGACTCTTACATTCCTATTCAGAGGCATGACTACCATTTTATTTGGATTGATAAGCAGTTGTGACTTACCAGTCATTACTGAACTATTGCCATCATCAGCATCACAAGTAACTCCACTGAGTTCTCTGAGTAGTTCAGCAAACACCATACTTGCCAGCAAAGATGAGAAGAAAGTATGTGGACATCCTCTCATCTTTGGCTTCCTTTTGGTTTTTTTATGATTGCACAGAAAGCAGAGCGTGATAAAGTTCCTGCCTTTCAGCTTAGTGTTGGTTCATCTGCTGGTGGTGTGACTCAGCACCATGCCTTTCAGCAGTTTTTGCTGTTGTTTCAGAAGTGGTTCTATAAAATGCCTGCTTCATCTCAAGGCTTTTGCTTTGTGTTCCGCTGTGCTCTATATTTGTGGTACCATGTGGTGATGAGTACTTTTACTGGATTTACAAGTTTGGTGGACAGATTGGTTTACATATAGTGGCTGGTCCTGTAGTACATACTGTCCTTTACTTATCTATTCACCATTTCCACCCTGACCTTCAGGAGATATGTTGGTTGATAGATTGGGCAATATGCTTCACCCTCATTATAATCAGGTATACCTGGCCATGGTGTGGGCCAGGACAGCTCAGTCGGTATAGTGACTCACTACGGGCTGTACGGTCCTTGGATCGAATTCCAGTGGTGGCACAAATCCTGCGCACTAGGTCACACGGGTGACTAAATTTTGTAGAGTGGTGCCTGATATTTTCAGATCCTCAGTATGAACCTTATTTCTGGTCAGGGTTCTGGCCACTAAGTTTTTTGAGGTTGCTCGTAGATTTTTGGAAAATGTGTGGATCACTTGTACTATGTATGCACACCACCATTTTCTGTGGATTCCTGTGCTGGATAGTTCTCTAGCTTACTTTAAGTGGTCAAGCAATGTTATAGGTTCTCAGTTTTCTCACCTTCACATAGTGCTGACATTGAGAAAGTGTGGGTCTAATCTGCATGCTTGCAGTGTGTTCATGGCATTGTTTTGTCACATGTTACCTACCTCTCTGATATTCCTGTATTTTGTTTTTGTAGCACATTACAAAAAAGCCCTGTCTAAAAAGAAAATAGCAGTTGTAACCACAGCATAAAATAGCTACATTAATTCAAGAGTGCTAGTACCATATGCATTGATGTTCCATGGTGTGTGGGAACAAGTAATGCCACGTACCACATTTCATGTTTTTTTTTTTTAGACAGTGAATTCCATCTGCTTTGAAGTAAAACATGTAAAACATGATCTTGCCAACAGCCATTGAGGGACACAGCAAACATTATGTCTGGTCCTGGTCCCCAATAGGTTCTGTGGTCGCATTGCACAACAGGCAGACTGCCACGAGGAGAAGACACTCGAAGCCATCAAGTCCAATGCAGAAGGGCTTCTCAGGATATCAGGAGAACGCATCTGGTCTGAGCTTCGTAAGATTCTGGAAGGGAACTTTGCAGGGGACCTGATGAAAGTTATGCTGTCCCTAAGTATAGGTCCCTACATTGGTAAGTTGGATGTGTGAATCTCTTGATGTGTACATTAGTACCCTGCTTAATGCCATGAATGTCTTGCTGGAATGGGGAACACTGTCAAGGGGACACAGCTTGATCGGAACGTTTGATTCAGTTCTGGTTTTACAACAGTGCATTGGACTCACTTGTCTTTGTGGTCAGAATACAGTCAAAGCTGCAATACCTGTTACTGGATGTTGTCAGAAGCTGTGCCAACTGGAAGTTGACCATTCCATGAACTGGCAGCACCCAGCACCTATTTTGAGAGTTCTGCCACTAATTATTGGTGCTTGTTGGGGTTTGTGGATTATATATACACACTGCTAGATATGTAGTGATGACAAGGGAATAGAAAGTGTAGCAGGGAAATGGGACAGGATATCAAGTGACAATGTTTATCATCTGGCCTTTAAATTCTAGTATAGCCACTGATGGGTGTGGTTATTTTTTCCCATTTCTGCACCTGGTGATATTATCCATTGTATTTCACACATTTTAATGCTAAAATCTGTAATAAAATTTACAGTATTAAGAATGGATCCATCCACCTGTGGTCGAAATTTTGAAACAGCCCTCCTATTATTACACAGTTTAGTTTAGGATCCTTTTTAAATTTGTTAATTTTCACTTTGTGTCTTAGTTTATGGAATTATTCATTTCAGATATCTTCTAGGATGTATGGGGTACACTGTGCTACATAATTTGGAGTGGACTGTACATGGGTATTGTCATCCTATTTTGTTAGCAAATTGTTTATGTTGACCTATCTGGGTGGGGTGATTAATGAATTCATATTCCTTGAAATTAGTGGGGAAGGAGAGGAACCAAAACAGACATTTATCATATCGGTTTGTGCAATGTGGGACCAAAGGCAGATTTCCTTCATTCTGCTGTAAGTATTACATAACTATTGTGATGTGTAGTTTCATGTTTATGTGTATCTCTGTCTTCACCTCAAGAGTTCAGTCAGTTCCCTGTTAAAACAATAAAATATGTCAGGCCCAGCATTGCAGGTGATATAGACATGCTTAGAGATACTTTATTCATTGTTGGTTTTGCTCTCTGGTGAGTTGCCTTGTTTCAGAGTGCATTTGTATGGCTAGAAATTGAATACTGACTGTACAAGACATCACAGAACAGATATTAGAATCTGACTCTGACACACGTTTATCTGAAGACGAGGGAGTTTCTCCTCAGTTTACTGACAACACGTGATATTGACCTTCTCTACTTGTAGTCCACAAGTTTACAGGAGGTCCCAGTTGGTTATAATAAACAGAGGCACACTATGTTACTAGAGATCTTACCTTATTTATTGCTTTTGTACTCATCTTTTTTTAAATCGTGTAGCATATTATCACCAGTACTTGGAAACATTGCATGAAGGACAGTCCCCACTCCCTGATATGACTCTTCAAGAAGCATTTGTTCTTGGCTCCTATTGTGCAAATGGGGATGATTGGAGGGATACTTTGAAATATTAGGATCCATTCAAGGATATTTTTATGTGAACTTTTACAGAAACACTAAGATATGAGACAGATTCTTTTATGTTTATGCACTTCAGTGATGATAAAAATGAACCTGATATGATGGATGAAAACTATGAGTGAATTTGGAAAATTAGAATTATATTTAATGAGCTGAGTGATTCATATGCTACATATTACAGCCCAACTGAATATGCAGCAGTGGTGAAATTATTATGTTATTTAAAGGTAGAGTCATTTTCAAACAATGTATATCAGAGAAACACAAAAGGTTTGGGATCAAAATTTACAAACTTTGTGATTCTAAGGAATATACATACAATATGAATGTGTATTAGGTAAAGAAAGAGAGGAAGTCTGCATCTTCAGTAACAGCCGCTCATGGAAGGATTGAACATATTGGGTACAAATTGTACATGGACAGCTGCTCCTAGTCACCAGATTTGTGTGCTGTGAGACTGTTAACCTTTACGCAACAGGATTTAAATGGCTACAGTCAACCTTCGCATATGACATTATTTTCACTAGGCATTTAAATTTTAGTACATGGTTTACAAAAAACTTTATTATTCCAGGAACCAAAAAAGTTTTAATAATGGATTAAACGGCATTTTTTGGGAAATAAGACAGAGCCATATCTGCTTGTGTTCAAGAAATCAGTAATAATTTTAGTTAATGAATAGACAAAAAAATTGTGTGGAATATGCAAAAATTTCACTTTCCTTTACTTACATATTGGCTTGATTCCACAGTTTTTCCTAAGAAGGTCGCACGTGATGTTAGAACTGTGCCTTTGTGTGGTAATCTTCAAAACAAGTATTCTTAAAGCACAGTCCCACTTCACACTTACAGCACTTCCAGAACACTTTTTTTGTCACACCTCTAGCCTTACAGACACGACACATCAGTTGCGTCTCAGACGGGGTAGGCCAATGTTTGCTGCCGCAGACTTCAAGCCTAGCAACACGCTTTTCAATGTTAGGTGGTCTACCTAATGGCCTTGGTACTCTCTGTTCTGGTCCAGCATGTGCCAGCATATTCCTCACGAGGGTAAATCGAAAATCTCTATGTGAAATCTTCTTACCCCCAGAAGAGGAATGAAGGATGTAGCTATTGAGAATGGTCAGGTCTAACAGATGAAAGAACAATTTTTTCGTCCACTTGAATGTGTGCTGGCTGGTGGAGTAACTGTTGGCCATTCTGTCACCCTTATCCACATAGCCCATATGATGGTTATAATCCATCACAATTTGCGGCTTTATGGCTTTTCCTCTCTCATTGCAGAAATTACCTTCCG
>Ga0123352_10016932_pt1 | contig 11617 bp, 8 predicted proteins | sample TergutLab28metaG_FD_89700 | JGI IMG/M metagenome (GOLD analysis project Ga0123352, IMG submission 89700) | Labiotermes labralis P1 segment gut microbial communities from Petit-Saut dam, French Guiana - Lab288 P1 | ecosystem: Host-associated > Arthropoda: Insects > Digestive system > Gut ...
AATTAATTATGGCATAATCATAAATAGTATTAGTACAATTATGTGTACTGTGTGGCACATTGACAAATATAAAATTACATTTAAATTAGTTATCAATTCCAGGAGAATCTCTCGCGGCCCAGTATAATTGATTTCAGGGCCCGGTAAAGGGCCGCGGCCCGGCGGTTGAGAAACACTGATTTAGAGTGTGTACCTGCTTCTGAACCTCTTTACCACGCCTGACTGGAAGTTATAGAAGACATGACACTGTACTGTACTTGATCCGATAACAGGTAATTTCACGGCAAGTTGGAATTCTAGAATTCTGGGCTATTTACCCTTAAGGAACAAGCCGATCCGGATAATTGGCGACCGGAATAACCAGGGTCCGGATAAATGGAGTTCTGCTGCATTTGTGATTATTAGTGAATTCTCGCAACAAATTGTAAACGATATCATTCATAATAGTGCGTTTACATTTGTAAACTCGTCGCTTATGTAGTTGTACTCTCCCTGATAATTGTCGAATATTTCTGAAAAAATGTAGACGTTTGTGGATTTTGATAAACAAATGTTGTGTTTTTATTGTTGTCGAGTTACTCAATTAATACACCAACTAATGCACTTATATAAAATTTACACATTAAAACACAAAAACTGCTCCGACATGTTTCGGTCCCAAACCATCATCAGGCAGCTCTATTTTCCTTGCTAAAGTCACATTAAAAATAGTCACCGATCAACTACGTTGTACTAATAGGGTGTTGTGGCAGCATGCCAGCAAGGAAAATAGAGCTGCCTGATGATGGTCTTGGGACCGAAACATGTCGGAGCAGTTTTAGTGTTTTAATGAGTAACTTTTTTATAAGTGCATTAGTTGGTGTATTAATTGAGTAAATTTTATGCTAACGCACAGTTAGAGCCTAATTAAGGCACTACACAAAACACAGAGAAAATAAATCCAAGAAAAACCTAAATGGCAGATGGCGTTGCACATCGATTTTCGAAATACGCACATCCAGAATATAGGTAAAGCGGAAGGTTTGGCATTTATCTGTAGGAACTCTCTCAATGATTTCGGATGTTGATGCAGGTGGTAAATATATTTAACACTGTGCTGTAGAGGACTAACAAACTATTCAAACTGTAGCAACAGAACGTGCGTTACGTTTCATCTCGTAGCGGCGTTATTACTACAGCCTGGCGCAAAACTCTGATTTCAGATTCAAGGCAGTTTCCCGGTTTGTACATTACAAATTCCTCGCCGTTTTTAACAGAGGATGCTTAAAGGTCGTGCTGTTGTTGACATGAGACCAGACAGATGTAAACTGAGTGTCAAACTTGGTGTCAAAAGTCTTTAACAATTTTTAAAATATGGGAAGTTGTAGATAAGCCCAGCGATTTCAAACAAAAACAAACGAAAGAGCCTTTTGATACTTCGTTACTTTTAGCAAAGAAGCAGCAGCATGCAAAACAATTTTACACTGCCTTTATGACTAAAATGACTTCCACTGAGGACTGGTATACTGCGACGTCAAGCTGAGTGGCTGGGTTAACACATCCCGACGTTTCGAAATAAGCTACGGTCTTCGAAATGGCGGGATTTCTTAAACCCGCTACACAGATTGACATCACAAAAGACCAGAATCCACTATATCAGCACTGGGGAAAAGTCAAATCTCATATGACATCCATCCTTCTATTTACACCGCTGATTCCTTAAAAGCGAACTCCCGGTTCCTGAGTCATCGCTACAGATACCGACACATTTTGTAGTCTGATATTCTACTGCTTTGTGTTCTATTTATTGTTATTACCTAGATGTAATGGTTTTCTGTCACATTATCTGTTTTATGGTCATAAGGACACGAAGAAACTCCCAACTTACGTGATTTCAAGTTACTTACTTACTTACTTATTCCATGGTGCAGAGTCCTTCTTGAGAAGCTAACTGGTTTGCAGTTAGTCAAGAAGTTCCCCGCATTTCACGGAATCCGAAGGTTCATTACCGCACTCAAAAGCGTCCGCCACCTGTCTCTATCCTGGGCCAGCCCAATCCAGTCCATATACCCACATCCCACCTCATGGAGATCTTTCCTAATATTATCCACCCGTCTACGCCTAGGTCTCCCCAGTGGTCTCTTTCCCTCAGGTTTCCCCACCAAGACCCTATACACCTCCCTCTCCTCACCCATACGCGCCACATGCCCAGCCAATCTTATTCTTCTCGATTTTATCACTCGCACAATATTAGGGTGAGGAGTACAAATCATTTAGCTCCTCGTTATGCAATTTCCTCCATTCCCCCGTTACCTCGTCCCTCCTAGGTCCAAATATTCTCCTCAAAACCATGTTCTCAAACACCCACAGCTTCCTTTCAAGTTAAGCAATTTTAAAAAATAATAAAACAAATGTAATAATTCATATTAAACTGAACGAATTTTTCCCAGCGGAAATAGAAAAGCAGTGAAATATAGGTGGCGGAAGAATACTGCTGGGCGATAACACAGGCAGCAGTGCGGTCATGCTGCTGCCGATTAGGTTCCGGTGTACTGGAGTTTGGATTTCAACTCTGCTACCTTGTGTGTACACGCCGTACATAGTTGATCACAAGCATACCGAAATTCGACTTGCCCAAATTTCGACTGGTGCCCGAGTTTTCGGAAGTTTGCTTTTGCCTAAGTCAGGGAGTGTCTGTAGCCTTAAAACAAAGGACTCCTATTGCCTGACCTTGTAAACTATCAGATATGACAGCGGGGAATTTTAGGTTGTGAACTTATTTGTTATGGCATCGGTGCTGTCTATTAGATCGTGATTAATGCTTTATCCTGCCAACATTGTTCAGACTGGAAGTCATACAACAGAAATCCACTTATCCGGACGCTGGTTATTCCGATCGGCTTGGCCATTCGGGTAAATTTTTCGCGAATTCTACGGAACTATCTTGCCTTGAAATTATCGGTTATCGGATCAAGTACAGTACAGTGTTATGGCTTCTGAAACTTCAAAATCAGGCGGAGTCGAAAGTTTTAGAAGCAGGTACTACTGTGAATAGTAACAATCGAAATACATACTACAAATGCAGTGCATTTTGAAAGAAAAATCCAATTATCTGGATTTTCTGCGTATCCAGATGGCTCGCCGTCACAATTAATCCGATAAAGTGTAGTTCTACTGTATTTGTCTATCAGATTAATGGTGCCATAACCCATAACATCACGTGCTTTACATCGTCACTATTTTCGTTCCGATATTTCTAATGAATTTTAATGAAACTAATATGAACAAAATACTTCCACTTAGAAATTTTAATTTTGTGACGTGAATTTAAACTACACATTTTATGAACCAATTAAGAATTCCCTTTGTATAGTTACGGAGAGATAGTCTGCCTTCCAGCCACAAAAAAAAAATCCAGGAGTGTGGCCCTTGATAACCTGTCACTTATTTTTACCGACTAGTTAATTAAAAAAAAAATCTCTACGACTGTATTATGTTTTATCAGCGACGATATCCGTCATATGATTCGTGATAGACGTATTTTGGGAAACGAATATTATTATCTAAGACGCAACAGAGTTCCGTAGTCTAACTGGTGTCTGAAAGTCGAGATAGAGGCTGTCTGAAAGCGACTCAGCACAAAGAATATCTATGAATTACCGAACGCTAATTTAAAGATCATGTCATTGAACCTGACTTTACTTCCCACATAATTAAACAAGTTGAATCGACGCACATACATTAAAGAAATTTGGTCAAACCCTGAAAATATATATCCAAAAGAAAGAAAATAACTGGGCTAGAGATCCCGATCTTTGGGAGGGTGGTCCATAACCTCCCAGCAGTGGTGCTGTAATCAGTCAACTGCCGCTGATAGCATGATGCTCAGTGATTTCCATCTCTTTGGACGCTTTAAGAAGCACCTGACTGGCAAGCGATTTGCGACAGATGCCGAAGTGAAGTAAGCTGTCTTCTTCTGACTAGAAACACTTGAAACGAATTTCTTCTAAGTCGGTACATAAGCTTTAGTGCCTCGGTTAAATGTCAATAGTGACTGCGTAGATGTCAGAAGTATAGGCCTACTGAGTATTAACCACGTGTCATGTGTACATCATCATCATCATCATCATCATCATCATCATCTTCATTGTCACGTGTGTTATCCGACAGGCCCCTAGCCTCTTCTAAAGTGAAATTTCCACAGAGTGCTCTCTAGTGCTTCATCTTTCAAAATCCAGTACATTCTATTTTTTTTATTGCCATCCAGTAGCTGCCTACGTTTTTTTCATCCTCTTCCCGTCCCTTCTATCTTACCTTAATAAATTTGTTTTAGAATGCATTTCTTAAGCACGATGTATCCAATACAGTGGCCTTCCTTCGTTTTATTTATGCAGCATGTCTCTTTCCTTCTTGGCTGTGCATAATTCTTTATTTTCCACACGAAAGATCCATCTGGTATATATACATCAAAACCAAAATAAAAAAAAATTAATTTCCCAGTATCAGGATGTTTTGTACCTAACTTTTTAAAATAAATCAATAACAAAATTTTCCTATCATTAAATTTCAAACACTTTATTTTAAGTCCTGTATGAGTTTCTGTGGATATTTTCAGCCGAACTGTCTACGTATTTATGGGTCCAAATATTGTTTCAGGTAAATTTGTAGACAAGATCAAAACACATTTTATTCCCAGTACAATTTTAGTCTGAGGATTTCTGAGAAGTATCAGGTTACTACGTAAATCATCTCTTGCAGGACAACCGAAAACGCAAAAGAGATTCGTATTAGTCTTAGATTCGTAGGCTATCCTCTCTTGTTACGTGCAGTTTCTCTTCAGGCTTTATTTTCTTTTCACAGTGTGTTTGAATTCCTTTGGCTGTTGAAGAGCAAAGTTTTGCTTTCCTACATCACTAGCCTGTAAATCCCAAATCGTTGAACTGCCAGCATTGACTAATCCGCTGTCATTCGGTCTGCTAAAGTGATCTTAAACTGACATCCATCAATCAAACTGTCTTGCATGAGACGATTCCTGTGACGGCTAACATGTTCAGTTTGAGAGTTCGGCCTACGGCACATGTACACGAGGTCTTAGGAAAGACAGACACACTGAGAGAGCAAAGGACCAGACAACTCTCTTCCTTTGTAAATGTCACAAACGGAGCAATAAAGTAATCAGGTGAAGTAGTGAATAAGGTGACAAAAATCAAACTTGTGTTGTGGACTAATACAGAGTAATTTATCTCATTATGTAACCAAATTGATGCACAAAATTTGTTTCACAATAAGTTTTATTTCATGCCTCTACATATTTCGAGCACATGTGCTCATCATCAGGAGGTCAAAATTGCGTTACACACAGCTTCTGGTATCATCACATCTATAGGTGTGATGATACCAGAGGCTGTTTAATGCAATTTTGACTTCCTGATGATGAGCACATGTGCTCGAAATATGTAGAGGCATGAAATAAAACTTAGTGTGAAACAAATTTTGTGCATCAAGTTGGTTAAATACTGAGATAAATATACTGCGTTGCACGGTCAGCAAAACGTCAAAATTACATACTAACTTTAAATCTAAGTCCATAACACGGTTTCGGAGGTAATTTATAAAGCAATACCGCGAAATAAGGAAATGACACAAAATTCATTACAATAGGCCTCCGAATTACGACAGACCAAACGTAATTTGGCGACATTCGTACTAAAAGAACAGTCCTTGTGTAAGAAATACAGGTGTCCCACTCGCTACCGAACCCGGCATTTCTTTAATAATTTTACCACTAATGAGGTTATTGCAACGAAATTTGAAGCGGACTACAGATACATTCCTCTTCATTTTTCACTCAACGAACGTACTCCTGTTCAAATTCCGTTGCAATATCTTCATTGGTGTTAGAATTATTAAAGAAATGCCGGGTTCGGTAGCGAGTGTAAAACCCCTGTGTATGAAGAGCACACACTTAAAACATTCCAACCACAAGAAAAGAGTTTCCACTGAAACCCCGAATTGTTAACCGACTCATCACCCCTCTCCTCACAGTTTGGTCCACCTCTCACTCTTGTAATAAGATTAAATTAAATTTTACAAGTCACAAGACCCAGCTTTCTTTCCACTGGGATTTCTTCTACAAAACGTTCTCTCTTAAAGTAATTTAGGGCAAACTTTTTATGAATAAACTGTCCGTTTCTAGTTACATGTCTTTAACAATTTTCATATATATTTATGTACTTGGTTGATATGTTTTTTTTCCAGTCAATAAGTATTTGTTAAAAGCATATACAGTAATTTTTTTCTTATTTACTTTTATTGTATTGCTGTGTTCATTTTTGATATTCTGAGAGCACGAAATGGATTTCCTGGAACAAAAATTCAATTCATAAAGTCGCGTGTATAAGAAACATAGGAAGTTCGCTTTGCAACAGTCGTACAGCAACCAAGTGTGTTGTTGGTGTGGATACATCCTATACTTTGGGTCTAAACTGACGAACTGGACAATTCATTTCTGTCTTTCCTCACAGTCTACAAACCTACCTACTTGTTGATAAACGCATCTCATCCTATCTTTGCAAATACTAGTCAGCGGATCTATCCTATTATGGACAGGCTAGTCTAAAATAAAATAATGAAATTCTACAAATTACAAGATTTAAAAATTTAACTGTAGAATTTCCCATTTAATTCCCGTTTTTAAATGCTATCTTCTTAGCTTCCATCTCAAAGTTATTCTTCATTTGATTTTTTACCGAGTAAAAGGCACACCAAACACTGTACAGGCCTGTACAGACCCAGAGGGTTCCAAGAGGATTAGACTCCCATATTTCGAGACAGTCGGCTCATGAAGGTGGTAAAGTTGTCAGTCCTACTCACAGGGAGCCTTCCCCCCTCCTCCCCCCAGGAAAAATTCCCGGTACTCATTTCTATTACGAGTTGAGCCGACCCCAAGTCCATACTGCGGCTGGAAGGATTACGTCAACGAACTATCCCAATGACACCGTCGGGAAGCGAACCCGCAGCATTGTGGCCTTTAGCGCAGTACCTCAACCAAATGTGCCAACGCGTACCCCGTACAAATCGGTAGGTTTCCAAATAATTTCCTGCCATTTGAAATACACGTGTATGCCAGACCTCGTAGAAGAAGTAAACACTTTTGTAAAGAAGTGCTTCAGTCTTTTACAATAAAATACAGGTTAAGCGCATATAAAGCCGCTTTTACTATTAAAATTCTGAACGAACGTGTTCAAAAAAGAGAACATCCAATAATTTTTATGTATTTGACGTTGTTTTCTCACTCCCATACGGCAACCTCACTCTGCACAGTTGTCCATCTTATCATTTCGAGCACAAGCGAATTGGCAACTCGAAACTCAGTTTAACTTTGCGACATTTGTATTTCTGAAAAATACACCTTCCCGGAAGGCAGTACATTCGGTTTTAACTGCATAGAACTTTTGACACCAGTTCTGTCGGAATCCTTTCTGCAAACGCTATTAACTTGAACTTTGACATTAGAAGGATCAGATGGTATCCTGGACCGTTAAAAAAGTCTGACGAAGTGGAAATGCAGTGGTAGCGCATATGTCGAAATTGATCACTGTGTGTACGTCTGTCTGTCGGTGGGAGACTGGTGCAGTCACTTCCGGTGAATGATATATGGTGGGAGGCTCTCCAACAGCTTACTATTCTGTTTGCCGTCTGCCCTTCCTTTATCCCATCTTCGACAGACTTTCACCAGCTTTTGCTCTCTTTCTTTTCAGCAAGTTGTTTCTCTTTTTCTAGATACTTTCAATCGTCGCTTATATTTTCTACCCCTTTGTTAGTGTCCCCCCGAAATTGATGATTGTGTGAAATGTGTTAGTTATGCCGTGGTATACCCATGTCCCTCCTTCTAATCCAGAAATCATTCTCGTTAAATAATCACTTTAAAAAGTAGGTATTGAATCGTTGTCTGGTGCTGCGTATTGTGTGGAGTCAACCTTAACTAAAACTAGGTTTGTCAATGGACATTCGATCTTCAAGTGTATGAAGGCATAAAATTGTCCTGAAGATAGATAAAAAAAACTCAACCGAAACCCTGGTAACCATATAGCAATATCCACGGCTTAGGTCCAAAAAAGACTCGAAATTCTATCAACAATGCTGCGAAAACTTCACACTTGCCCGTAATACTTTTTTTTGGCAAATTTGTAGTTTGAAATTTCATATTTATCTTCTTCGAAATGGCTGACATCACATGTTGGTTCAGGTTGCCAGTGAAAATTAAGAAAAAAAAAAGCCGGCATCGTACAGAATAGCGTCGATTATCCGAACGTCGATCATCTGAACCGTCAATTATCCGCCACACCGCCGGAAAAAGAAAGTGGCCATTTAAATACAAATTACTGGTTCTATGCTGAAATATCACTAAGCCAGTTAAAGATTTACAGTAATTCATAACTGAAAGTCGGCTATAGCTATAGTCTGGGCTCAAGAAAGTCTCCCGTGACCTTTATATAAATGTGTGGATTTAAATTTTGACTTTAAATAAAACAATCGTGTAAATTCAAAATAAATTTGTTATGCATCATTTTTTTATTACTTGATGGCTATAATTTACAAACCATTTTCTAAATCAATTAGGTACATGATGATAATTTTCTTATGCGTTTTTGATAATCTGAACAATCTGATTAACCGAATTCCTCACTCCCAAATAGTTCGGATTATCGATCCTTTACTCTATTTGTACAGAGGCCGATTACGCGTTTCTTTAAGTTTTTGAATTAAAAGTTCAAATTTGAGCGTGTTTGAAAAATCAGTGAGGATATTATTTGGACGTAAAACAGAAGATGCAAAAGGAGACGGGAGAAAACTGCGTAACTGGAAATTAAATTTTTCCTTCCCCTTAAATGTTATTACGATAGGTAAATGAAGGGGAAAGAAGCGAACAACTTGTGGCATGCATGGAGAAGTCGGAAATGAGAAATGCATAGTGTTGTTTGGAAAACTGGATCTGTTTGGGAGGCGGACGTAAATAGAAGTACAAAGTGCAAAGTGGATCTTAACAATTTGTTAGGGTTTGGTCTGTATACAGCCTTTAGTTTTGGGGTATTATGAACATTGTAACAGATACTTGATTTGATGAAGGCTAGAAACTTGGTCCAATCATAGAATTGTACAATTCTTTAGGACTTTATTTTCCTCCTCTGTATGAGTTCAATATATTTAGAGAAGTGCTTATTTAAAAAATTATTTTGTGTTCTCTTAACGAATGTGTATTTATACCATACAATGATTGTTTTAAGTTGATTATTGTATTTAGTCACGATAAAAACTCTATTATATTTTCTGTGTTTCAGCAGTCACTTCCACGTAAAACGGTGACTTATGTATCTTTCAGTTTTTGTGAGTGTATTGTTTAAAGATTTTGTTAACTGTTAAGTTTCTATGGGGTCAGGAACAGATGAAGTAATATAGATCTATGATGAAATGAAAATGACAATGAAAAATCGACACATTCTGAATGAAACCTCTCACAGTGTCTCATTTTCTACCATGTATCCCACATGGATGGACTGGGGCAGAACCGAAGACTCAAAGCTTAGGTAACATAGACTCAGTTCAGAGAAATATAGCAAAGGATCTACAACTGATAAGTAATTTATCTTCTCTGAAAAAGCACTACGTCTGTAAGACACGTACTGGGGAGGGAGGCGAAGCTCCACCATTCTCAACCACAACACCAAATGAAAATAGAACCAACAATTAGCTTCACTCTGTGTGGGCTTTGAACTGGGCATACAAAGAACCCGATATTACTCAAACAATGAGGGCCTCGGTGCATTGTACAGACAATTAATTCTTTACGTGTTTCCGGTAACGGTGCGCGGCGCGGGCATGGATGCATTTAAGGGGAACATAAATTGTAAACCCCTCCGTCCTGGGCAGTAGCTGGAATTTAAATTGCAGTGTTTTTTAAAGGGTTAACTGAAGAGGAGTCTTGGTGGGCCCCATTACTCTTGCACCCTTAGATTTAAAGAAATGAGCATTGTTGTCACTGGCAATATTCAGCTCCAGTACGGACAACCGTGAAACCGTGTGCAGTCCGCGGCCAATTTTGGCAACACAACTGTGATTACAGTCGTTATGAAGTGTGTGTGTTTGTGTCTAGCAAATGTAACCGGCTACATTGAGGTCTGCTTGTAATAAGGACTCACTAAAACAAGATACTTATACGCCTTATAAGGAGTTAGTGCAATAAAGAAGCCCGCCACAGTTCAACTTCCTTATAATACAGGCTTGACAACACATTTGACTTTATTCATTGTTATTACCACGTTTCAGATTGTATATTCACTATCATCCAGCGGTCATCTCTTACCACCATACTGAGAGTTTTAATTATTTTAGTTGCATTTGCAACCCTATTTGGAGACCGACTGGAAGTTGATTTATATTTGTCCGTTTGCCAGTCTGTCTGTAGGCATTAAACAATCCGAATTACGCCGGACGGATTTTCATGAGAATTGATATTGGAAATCTTTAGTCAATATTTTCGACACGTTAACATTTTTTTAAATCGGACAAAAATAACAAAACAGTTTACATGACGACCTATGTGCATTTATGTCTACTTTGGTTAGTAAATTTCCGTTTCTTCTAGGATGACAGTAACGTTAACAAGTTGACCAGAATTTCACATTTTCCATTCCTTGTATAATAATTAAATTATTATTATTATTATTCGATCCAACGAAAGCACACAATTTTATTAAAGTCACACCACCTACTACATGTTTCCGTCCTTATTGGTCTTATTGATCCGAAAAATGTAGCAGTTGGTGTTTTAAAATATAATTGAAATTTCAAAAAATTGTGTACATTGTCTCCTTTTTTACGGGTTTAATAAGTTCATCAAAGTTCCCACGGTATGTACGAAGGTACGAAGGTTCTAGTACTGTTGCGCTATGCGGCCATCTTCTAACTTGTTATTACATATTTCTTCATGACTTGAAGGGAGGAATTAGAACAAAGGTTTCAAGCTGCTGTGATTGTGTTTCTTCCATTCACCTAAAGTTTCGGCTACATGACCGATTTTATGAACCGCGATGTGCAGTTATACCACTGGAGAACACGCCAAAGTCGAATTTTCTGTAGTCAGTAATAAGACGTGCTGAAAGCACCAACGTCTGACGACGAAGCAAAATTAACGCTAGTTAGGTGTAGCTCTGGGAGAGATGCACAGTGAGAGAAACTGAAAAGGAAACAAATATGCAGTTCTTGTTAGGCTTGCTTACTTACTCCATGGTACGGGGTCCTTCTTGAGAAGCTAACTGGTTTACAGCTAGTCAAGAAATTCCCCGCATTTCACGGAACCCGAAGGTTCATTACAGCACTCACAATCGTCCGCCACCTGTCCCTATCCTGGGCCAGCCCAATCCAGTCTTTATACCCACATCCCACCTCCTGGAGATCCATCCTAATATTATCCACCTATCTATTCCTTCCCTCCGGTTTCCCCATCCAGACCCTATACGCCCCCCTCTCTTTACCCATACGTGCCACATGCCCAGCCCATCTCATTCTTCTCGATTTTATCACCCGCACAATATTGGGTGAGGAGTACAAATCATTTAGCTCCTCGTTATACAATCTC
>Ga0123352_10016933_pt1 | contig 11617 bp, 9 predicted proteins | sample TergutLab28metaG_FD_89700 | JGI IMG/M metagenome (GOLD analysis project Ga0123352, IMG submission 89700) | Labiotermes labralis P1 segment gut microbial communities from Petit-Saut dam, French Guiana - Lab288 P1 | ecosystem: Host-associated > Arthropoda: Insects > Digestive system > Gut ...
CCACCAGCCTGCCAGAACCCTGTCAGGTATAAATACACCACACATCCCATCCCCTGTCATACTTCATCCACCTGCCTATGAAGATGGAACTGATAGAGGGTTCCGAAACGTCGGCTATTAGCACTGTGACGCCGGGAATTACCCAAAAGGAAACATATTACATATAGAACAAGGCGAAAGCTTAAAATCAAGAATATTTTACCCTGACACGTTTACACGAGGCCAGTACAAAGCTACAAGGACGCAGAGACATGGTAACCTGACGACAGCATATCTTAACCACTAATACAATCCCCTCGATGTCTGTTTATCGTGTCCCATTCTGTATCACCTAACAGTGTACTATCTTGCATCATCATTGTGTATAAATTATGAGTTTATGGTCTTCCACGCTCTATAAGGCAACGAATTTTCTTACTCCACTTTGTGTACGACATCATTTCATCGAAAGATATAAATTTTTGAAAATATTGTCTCGTACATTTTATTACTTATATTTATTTCGGCTTTTCCCCATTGTCACAGCACACAACACAAACACGTCGTTTCGGAAAATATTTCCGTACATTTCCTGAAGACGGAAAGAGGTAGTTTCCGATAATTGGTGATTATGTTGTGTGTTGTGACAATGGAAGAATATCTTACTAAATGTAAGTGATAAAATATGTATATCGATCCGCACTCTGTAAAAGTTAACAATTTATCATGCACAACGCTGTACAAGCCACAAATGTCTGGTATTTCACTCTGTATATCACATCAGTTTATAGTGCACCACGCTGTATAAACCATCATTTTCTCGCACTCCGCTCTACATAAACCATCGGTTTATCATGCACCACGCTGTATGAAGCAAGTTAAGTTAATCGCCGTCATAAAAACGTCTTCATTGCAAATGTGTTATTGATTGCGGATCGCGGGAACACACCGGGTCGTTATGTGTCAGACAAGGGCCGGTCCGCGCTGTGAGCGGCATTTGTCTGGCTGTTAGATGGCATCCAGTTTAATGCAGCAGCAGCATGTATGTGAGGAGCATCAATAATGGTCGGACATTTTGGGTCTATTAGAGAAGTTGGGCCAATCCCTGACCCGACACTTAACGTCAGAATGAGAAATAAGGGTGCAAAAACAGTATTGTTTACTAAACTAACGATACGAGACTTTCAAAACTGACCTTTTCTGGCAACTGGCGTCATGTTGATTTGTCGGCTTGTAGGAAAGCTTCAGAGTTGTCTGCTGTCTCTCTATTTTGGTTAAAAAGTAAGATACTTCTCTAAAAATGCAGATAGCATATTCCTCTCTATGATACTTAACTGGTTGACCTAATTATCTGACGTCACGTCTTACACTGGGTGGAACTTCCTGGGAAGCCACGTTTCCTTCGCAATTCAAGAAGATTTCTCTCCTTGCTAAAACAATAGATGTCGGTCCCAGTGGCCGCGCGGTCTAAGGCGTACGTCTGCAGCCGTTCGCCTGCTGAGATCGTGGGGTCGAATCCCACCGGGGACATTGATGTTGGTCTGTTGTGAGTGTTATGTGCTATCATGGAGAGGTCTCTGCGACGAGCTGATCACTCGTCAAGAGGAGTTCTACCGACTGTGGTGTTACGTTGTGTGTGATTTAGAATCCTCGTGAATGAGGAGACCCTGGTCCACTGAGGGCTGTCGCGACAAAATAAAAAAAATATTTTGGAAAGTACACATTTAAGGAATGACGATAGGCGAAAGTCGCTGTAGACAGCAACCCGATCCTCCTTTTAGGCAAGGCAAGCCCGCTTAATTTAAATACATTAATAAATAAAATAAATGTAAAGTAATTCTAAACACAAATGTATGTATAAGTAATCATTGCAATCATATTTCGGCTATACTAGCCGTCTTCAGGCTAAGCACATATTCATAGCAACATGTTTCCTACTACGAATACGTATTTAGCCTGAAGGCGGCTCGTATTGCCGAAACATGTTGTTGGTGATAGCTGATAGACAAAGCTGTGTTTAGATTCAGTTGACATTTATTGTAGCTGCTAATAACCCGATCCTCGGTAACCCGTGTACTTGTGCTGTCTTTACAACTGACCGCTAGGCTGCGATTTTTGCGTGTACATAAATATAGAAAATTGAATAAAAATCATTATTATTGTCATTTTTATTATCACCATCATATTATTATACAGGGTGAGTCTCTCGCTAGAGGCCCCAAACTATTGTCTATAAAAAATTACGTTATTGAGAAAATGACTTGAAAATTTATATACACATACCGGGAACGATGGAAAACAGGACATGTTCAAAATCGATGCTGAAACTGGTCTCCTTTCACATCCAAGCACACTTGAAAGCGTTTCTCCAAATTCTAGAATACTTTTCCCAAAGTTTCGACGTTGACAGCTTGAATCTCTTGGCGTACAGCGTCTTTGAGTTGTTCGATTGTGCGTGGGTGTATTTTTGTACACTTTGACTTCAATACTGTTTGCCAGTATTTACGAAAGAGAAACCCGCGCTGTTCGACTGTATACATAGACAACAGTTTGGAGCCTCTAGCGAGAGACTCACCCTGTATTAAATCTGTCTCCCTGAACCGCGATAGCGCAGTGGTTAAGGTACTGTGCTACAAATCGGAAGGTCGTTGGTTCGAATCCAAATGGTGTCATTGGAAATTTTCATTGACATAATCCCTCCGATCACAATATGGCCCTGGGTTTGACTCAGCCTCTAATAGAAATGAGTACCCAGAGTATTTCCTGGAGGTAAAAAACGGTCGTGTGTACGGTGCGGATGGTGCCGTGCGTCGCACGGCACCATCCGCACCGTACACACGACCTACGCAGCGGCTTTCAAGACCACCACCCATCCAAAAACTCGGTGCAGAAAACCATTCCAAAAACTCGGTGCAGAAAACCATATGCTGCAACTGAACATCTAACGCTCCTGATTTTGGACTTATGTACCGGAAACATGTCGAGCTAAGAATACATCAATAAAATTATCCAGTTGCATCAAGTTGTCATTTCAATTTATTTTATGATCTTTTGCCACTTATTTAGTGCTCCATTCGTCTGCGGTACGTAAAGTCACTCTTTATACCCCAGCGGAGGTTACAGATTTTTTTCTTTCCCATGTTCGCAATTAAAAATACCCCTCCCCTCCACCGAAAACAGCACTAACGATATTTTTGGCACTGCGGCCCTACGCGGGCTATGGCGTCCTCATTCACGACGTTTCTAGATCACACATAACGACGCACCACAGTAGGTAGGAGTACTCTGGACAAGAGATCAGCTCGTCGCAGAGACCTCTACCTGACACCACACAACAATCACAACAGACACACATCCATACCCCCGATGGAATTCGAACCCACAGTCTCAGCAAGCGAGCGGCCGTAGACCTACGCCTTAGATCGCGCGGCCACTGGGACCGGCAACACCAACCTGTTAGTTAACGTAATGCAGTGCGTTCACTCGAAGGTAGAAATTGAATTTCTAATTTTTTTTTAAATTTGTGTAGAATAGTGACTGAATTTCCAGAGGGCGCGTACGGTGCTGACAGGAACACCTGACGGAGGCCGAGAGGACTGCCTGTTAGAAGGACACAGAATAATTCCTGACTTAAAGAGATAAATTCGTTCCAGATGTTTTCGTTGGAGGTAAAGACCACGTTACTGCAACAAGGATTATGTTGGAAATATTTCTGGTCGAAATTAATACAGGAGTACGCAAAGGTTGCTCTCACTCGCCTGCACTGTTCAATATACCCTTACATTTTATAATAGCAAAATGGTACAAAGAAGACATAACAGGAATTCCACTTTCAAAATATCAGCAGCTGTTAAAGCTAAAACTAAACAAAGTTAGAACTAAACAATGCTTAGATCTGTGTTCTTGGAGGGCCTGAGGATGACCGACTAGGTCGAAACATGTCGCCCTGATATATATACCATTTTATATAAATAAATGTTGTGTTAACAAATGACGTGTAATTATTTGTTTATGTTTTAAAGTTCTTATTTGCTGACTTCCAAGTTAGAAAATTCGACATGGGAGATATCTTGCAGAAAGCTGCATCTAAATTGAATCAAATTATAAACGAACACGATTTAGCTATATCTGTGCATAAAACCAAACTGATGGCATTTAATATTTATTTATTTACTGCAATTGAGTTGTTACCCGGTGGCAGCGGTTATTTTACATGTAAACAAAACATGAAATTGGTTACTACTGGATTTAAGTTGGGAGGGCTACATGAGAAGCATGTAGTGGCAACTTGGAATGTTGGGAACCATCTCAGCATTTGCTTATAGACACAGGGAAACCAAAAAAAAACCTGTGTCGAGGTGGCCGGTCGCAGGAACTTCCGAGTACTGACTTCTAGCCAGCAGTCCGGCATCTAAAGTACAAAAAAAGCTACAAAAAATGGACGAGATCAAAATAGACATAAAATGCCAATAGGTAAAATTATATAAAAATAAATTCCTTTAACTACTTGCGATATTTGATATCTCATGGAAACAACAATTGGACATTGATAACAAATGACGTAAAAAGGTAAAATGACCCCGTTACAGGCCCGGTGTGGCCCAGAGGGTGGGTAGAGGTATAGATATACTCTTTCATGACCGCGGCACTAGAAGGGGGGTGAGTGATCAGCAACACGCTCCGGCCGCACTTCACCCCCCGGGGTAGATCCGGTACCCATTTTACAGGAGGCTGGTTGGGTCCCAGGGCCGCTCTGGACGGGCGGAAAATCTCGTCCCCACCGGGATTCGATCCCGGACCGTTCAGCCCCATAGTCAGTCGCTATAACGACTGAGAAAAAAATGACGTAACTATTCGAAAATATCAGGCATTATAAACAACGTGTTTATGTCACAAAAAATTTAAACAAAACAAGAACAAAGCCAAATTATACACTACCCCTTCCAGCTTCGTTGTGTGGTAGTGAAAATTGGACTGTCGGAGCAAGAAACGCTGGAAGAATAACAGCAGCGGAGATGAAATTTACGAGAAAAACAGCAGTATACACTTGGACAGATTACAAAACAAATACAGAGATTGCAAAGGAATTAAATACAACCCCCGATCTGGAGAAAATGCAGGATTAGAGAAGCAACTGGACACGATGTGTAAGCAGAATGTCTTTTTACAGATTATACAGGATAAGAGAAAGCAACCAACCAAAAGGAAGAAAGAATCAGGGAAGGCCACTGAAGAGACTGTTGGATGTGTGAGACCAGAAAGTGTGAAAAAGTGGGCCAACTAGATGGTAGCTACAAGATTATTATTATTATTATTATTATTATTATCATCATCATCATCATCATCATCATCTCCTTTATGCAGGGTATCTATACTTATATTCCTGAGACAAACTATATCCCTAGGGAATACAGTGATGCAACTATTCTGTTGTTACTCTTCATGGTGCTTATATCGTTAGTTTCAGTGTTGAATCTATTGTACTTTTACATTAGTACTTTCCCAAGTATGTGTGCAGTGCCCAATATGGATGTTTTCTGGAGTTCCTTGACTTCATTTATTATTATTATTATTATTATTAGTTATTATTCTGGATATTGCTGACATAAGCACTCATTTCAGTTGGTATTTAAACCTCAAGAAAGTAAAGCGAAACTGTGAATATTTTATTTCGACGTAGTCACAATATATGACAGCCATACATAAAACAGAATTATATTCTGTCCTGAGGGAAAGAGACCACTTGGGAGACCCAGACTTAGATGGGAGAATAATATTAAAATGGATCTTCAGGAAGTAGGATGTGGGGGTATGGACTGGATCGAGCTGACTCAGGATAAGGACAGGTGGCGGGCACTTGTGAATGCGGTAATGAATCTTCGGGTTCCATAACATGCGGGGAATCTCTTGACTAACTGAGAACCGGTTAGCTTCTCAAGAAGGACTTCGCTCCATGGAGTAAGTAAGTAAGTAAGTAATACTGTGTCCTAGAAATGTAGCCTAGTATCGGCGTAGCTGCATATCGGTATACGTAAGTCAAAAACTTCCTGTAATCAGAAGACAATACCTTGACAGACGCCCTTGACGGCTGCTCGGTGCGGGTACTGGCAGACGAGGCCTCGCTTCTCGTCACACAGCGTCGTGCCGTCACACTGCTCGCCCTGCTGGCGCGCGCAGATGGCGCAGCAGCCGCAGCCATCCCGAGCAACCGAGACTCCTACTGGACACGTGGGCTGCCGTGTCGGGCATTCGCAGGGGTACGAGCAGTGCGATCGGATCTGCGGGAATAATTATTCGGCTCAGTGTAAATATTGTTTGTTAAAGTGCTTTGTCAACAGGCAAGTGACACACGACAGAAACACACAAAGCACATATGCAAAATACTGGGGTGCTGATAATCCTTAGCCTGACCAGGAAGGAAACAAGCTAATGTTCCTGTCAGAATGGAGTGAATTTCCTTCGGCGTCTTGTCTTGAAAAAAAAAACTTTATGACAGCTCGCGTCTCTATGTTGTTGAAATCGCGCGCGTCCCTGACATGCTTCCGAGCTTGTTTCCTTCCTGGTCGAGCTAAAGACTTATCAGCACGCCGGTAACAAAGGACTATTAACGTAAACCAGCAAGAAACACACAAAAACAAAAAAATGCTTAAATATTTCATAAGGACATAATAAGATACGAAACTGAAAAAATAGCAATATATGTATGTGTAATAATTACCTAATAATAATAACAATAATAATATCGAAAAGGCATTGGGCCTAAGAGAAAGGAATTGCCAGGAAGCTGGTGAAAATTACAGAGGGGGGAGATTCCTGACTTTTACACTTTGCCACGCGCTACTACGGTGGTTGCAACAAGAAAGGCGAAATGGGCACTAACACGAAAAATGCATAAGTCATCATCATCATCATCATCATCATCATCATCATCATCATATATCTGTCATTGAGTTGGGCCACTTGTTGACCCGTTCCGGTCTCACGTAACCAGAAGTCTCTTCAAAGGTCTACCACGATTCCTTCTGCCAGTCGGGGAGTATTATTTCATTACCCTGGGTAATCTATTTCGAGGCATTCTATTTACATGTACTATCCTACCCAACAGTCATCCTCACCTTCTCGTGGTATATACCCTGTTCTCACAAACGAGGAAATGACGAACGAGTCACAGCGGTATAACTGTTTCACCAGGAATGGGCGAAATGCCATCCCTAAACATGCCGGTCCAGAGGCTAAAGGTAGCAATCCTACCGCTGGACTTACCCTGTTCTGGGCCTGTAACCCATTCAAGGGAAATGTTAACCACTGGCAAGTCTCACGGAAAGAAGCCGGACAGATTTTCTTTAAACGACAACATGGAAGTACAGAAGAAGATCTTTAAAAAATAGAATGTAGAATTATGGAATGCCTTCACAAGGATTAGAATAAAGGTCTGCTGTAAACACGATAAACAAATTTTCGGTTCCATAAATGTGAGAAATTTTCTGACTTGTTGAGGAAATCTTGACTTCTCAAAGGTTTTTCAGTTTAGCGAATTTGGTCAATTATTGACATGAGTAAGGGATGCGTATCAGGATAGGCAGTTAGAAGAATGACAAATCGAATGACGGCTGGATAAATTTACCCAAGTGGCATCGGAAATATTGCTGCCAATTTGTGTTATTGCAGCACTGATTTGCGGCCTTAGCCCAGCCTCTGCATTTAACTACATCTAAGAACAGTCTATTTAAACTACTCGAATAACAGACAAGCAACTTCCAGATTTTAAGACGGTGCAACAGGTGGTACGTGCGACACTTGCTGATAGGAACCACAGCTAATTAATTTACCGCACCTTGCAACTCAAAGGCAAAATTACAGACACCTTTATAAACGTAAGCTCAGGGACGACGCAATGTTTGCACACTATACTCAGGCTGCGGAAATAAACTCCCCTTCGTGGCGTTATGTTTCTCCTTCCACATACTGCACTTCCCTCTTCTCCCGTCCAAACGACACGAGTGCTGGTTGTGGATGGAGTGGAACACATCGGTTGTTAGAGAAGGGGAGCCTTGAAAGCCTTAATCTCCCCACCATTCATGTTTCTTCTCTCCGTGGGCACATTATAGCTGCAATTTTTTTTAACCATTCCAGATAAATAATTTTTGTGCTCCGATCTTAATTCCTCGGAAGCATGAGATTTCTCAGGCACCGTGTAATTTTAGCTGATTTATTGATGTCAATTTTTTTTAAAAAATCATGCACCTCAATCTTGGCACTGCTTACTTCTGTCCCCGCCACACGTCACACCACCTCTCACAAATCATACACCCTGCAATTCTACCCCTCACCATCCAGGGCGAACCCACCAACAACTCCCCATTAGTGATTGGTCGGAAAACGAAAGGGTTTAAATTTCCTTGGCTGAAAAATGTAAAATTCTCCAAAATAAGCTTAAATTTTCGTGGGAGAAAAAGCCCACAACATAACAGAAAGTCGCCAATTTCTTCACCGAAATTAACCATAAATTTTGTAAAAACAGTGCCAAACACAATTGCCAAATTTCGAGTCCTCGCACAGATTTACAGTTGTCAAGTCCGGATGGGACATGGATAAAAGTGAGGAGGTTGAAGGTCAGGAATTCCTTCACACAGCGGACGGTCCAACAGGCTGCTCATGTTCGGTTACACAACATTATACCCCAACAATTAACAAAATTACAAAATTCTCTACATTCCACCTTCTTTTCAGTCGTCCAGTTGATTATGCTCCTCTCCCAACACATTCTCGTGCATTAGTTATTATGTTTAGGCCTATTATAAATCTCAAGAACGTCTACGTCATCGATTCCTCGATCATTCAATTTACGCTCCTTCGAAATAACTGAGAGCCATTCAACCGGCAACACAACACCAACGTCCGAAAGATCTTCAGTGGACTGAAATAACCTTTGCTTTGTAATACTATATAGTGTGCGTCAGCACAATCACTTTATTATATAAGATAATACAAGGCTATATGTTTCGACTATAACATAATCATCCTCAGGCCTGTATTAACATTTGTGTTACCAGTTGCTATGCACACTAGAAAAATCTGTAAAATAAGTTTTAGAGACAATATTTTACAGATTTTTTTAAAATCTGTAAAATACATTTTAGAGACAATTTTACGTACCCCAATCCTGTATTTGCACATCACACCTTTTAGACAAACGTTTTAATTAGATATATTCCACGAATGTAAACACGGTGGGATGCCAAAGTGTGCATAGCATCTGGTAACACAAATGTTAATACAGGCCTGAGGATGACTATGTTATAGTCGAAACATATAGCCTTGTATTACCTTATATAATGAAGTGATTGCGCTGACGTACACTGTATATTATTACATTACTTAAAAAACACATCGCGATGCTTCCATTCAAATCTTTACTTTATAAAATCACGAGAAACACACGGATAACACGCACACGCTTTATACCTTACCAGGTGCTATATATATGTGTGTGTGTGTGTGTGTGTGTGTGTGTGTGTGTGTGTAGTTACCGCGGTTCCTAAAAGTTTAATGACTACATTTTAAGCACGACCAGCTTCCCCCTGTGATTTGTATAAGCACTAAAAAGCGGAATTATTTCGCAGAAAGGAGTTCAGAGTAGGGCTGCCTTTATTTCAGGCGCTGCCCAAAATTCAGTTGCTGTAACCACTGGCTCTATCCGCACTGCTGCAATAATTAAAGAGGTGACAAATGAAAAACGCATCGCCAGATGCAAAGGGAATTACGCAGCGCAATTCTGCCGGCGCTCTCAGTGAAATAAAACGCATCTCCGATTTAAAAGCCGTGCTCAATTGAGTCCAGGCATCGGGAAATGTCATGGCTTTATATAATCTGTTCCCAAAGTCAGGGTTCTCTCACTACACACGGATTTATTTACCCCAGTCACAAGAGGAACAGAGATTATTAAGCTAAGCCTGTAGAGAATCTGAAAATTATCCGAGTAATTTAATCCTTATTTCAAAATGTTTATGGATTCCTAATACTGACCTGCATCACATTGGCTCTTTAAAGGCCAGTAGACTGACACAAATCTGTGGGTATGCCGATGATATTTTGGTAATTGCAAGGAGCCTTCCAGCTCTTGAAGCAATGCGTGCTGAGATAAGCAGGGAAGCAGGTAGAGTGGGCCTGGTAATAAACCCCGACAAGACCAAATATATGAGATTTTCAGGGTCCCCATCCCGAAGATCAGTGAAAGGGGCAATAATAAATGGTGTAACTTATGAAGGAGTAGCCGAGTTCACCTACTTGGGTACGCTAATCAGTAATGATAATAGCGTGGAAAAAGAAATAAAAAGACGTATTTTGGCCGCCAATAGAACTTAGTTTGCCGCTATAAGTCTCTTCAGGAGTCGACCTTTTTCCAGAGCTACTAAAATTATATTATATAAGACACTAATAAGTCCGGTAGTGTCGTATGGAGCGGAAGCATGGACGGTGACGAAGAAAGAAGAAAAAGCTGTGCCAATTTTTGAAAGGAAAATATTTAGAAGAATATATGGTCCTATATATGAAAACGGGGAATGGAAAATTCGGACGAATCGAGAACTAGAAGAGATGAGCAAAGGAGAAAATATGGTAAAATGGATAAAAGGGCAAACGATAAGCCAGTTAGGTCACCTAGAGAGAATGGAGGAGGATAGGATGCCCAAAAAGATCGTCACTCAAGATCTGGAAGGGACGAGAAGATGAAGACCCAGGAAAAGATGGAAAAAAGAAGTAGAAAGAGATCTTGAAGTGCTGGGAGTGAGAAGACGGAGAGAGTTGGTGGCAGATAAGAAAAAATGGAATGACATTGTTCGACAGGCCAAAGCCCACAGTGGGCTGTAGTGCCAATGGAAGAAGAAGAAGAAGAAGAAGGTTACAAAATGTTCCACCAAGTTTAACATTCAGTTTTCTACGTTCTGCCTACACAGCATATTTAAGTAGTATACTGTATCCATCCCGTAACAAACAGCATTTATTGACTGGTTTTTGTAACCGAGATGGAGTGTGTTCACTGCGCGGTACGAGCTGAATCTTTACATATAACTCAGGTTATTGTGTATCCCTCCCGATTTTTAAATATACCAAACGTAATACCCTTGATTCAATGTAAAAATAAGTAAACTGCGGAATGATTCCTCTTTAGGATTAATATAAGTGTACATTTTAACGGCCCTAATTTCAGGCTATTATCGGCACAATTCTGCCGTCTTTCTTTTTATACATGGGTCCATGCGTCGTGAATCGAATTTAATAATTGTCCAACAAGATACAACTTATTCAGTTTATTACATTTCTGTAGGCAGCTCTTCATGTTTCGGGTGTTGACACCCATCATCAGGAGCTGGTACAGCTGTAATTACAGCTCTGTTATTGATTAACTGCAATGATTAAAATACGTTGCTATTAATACTTAATATATAATTTAAAATTAAAATGACCAATCTAGAATTTTAAATTATGTATTAGTATTAATAGCAGCGTATTCTATTCATTGCAGTTAATCAATACCAGAAGCTGTAATTACAGCTGTACCAGCTCCTGATGATGGGTGTCAACACCCGAAACATGTAGAGCTGCCTACAGAAATGTAATAAACTGAATAAGTCGCATC
>Ga0123352_10016934_pt1 | contig 11617 bp, 5 predicted proteins | sample TergutLab28metaG_FD_89700 | JGI IMG/M metagenome (GOLD analysis project Ga0123352, IMG submission 89700) | Labiotermes labralis P1 segment gut microbial communities from Petit-Saut dam, French Guiana - Lab288 P1 | ecosystem: Host-associated > Arthropoda: Insects > Digestive system > Gut ...
ATGATAAACGATAGTAATCGATATGCATTAATTGCTATCGATTATTATTATAAATAAGAATAAACCCGTGTGACTCAATCACACAACGAAATTACATAAAAAACTTTATTATTATTATTATTATTATTACTATTATTATTATAATCATTTCGAGGATGTCAAGTCCCGCCCAGGGATGCAGCGCTAATGGACAATAATAATAATAATAATAATAATAATTATTATTATTATTATTTCATCAGTAATTATAGTGCTGAAGTATGAATTCATCACAGTAGTCAGCAATTTGAAGGGTCCCGTCGCTTCCATTTTTATGTATTCAACCATGAAGACTGCGGTAATAAGTTCCTCCAAAACGCTGGTATGCACCAAAATACAGAAGGTTATGCTCCAGACGGCAGTACTCCTAGTATAGGTGGCAATTATCGGTGTCGGTCCCACGCAAAGTCACACAAAAACAGCTCAATCACATACAATTTAGAAACTGAATAGTGTGTGCGTGAAAAACTGAGCAAGTGCAGCAGCACAACACATGTAATTGAAATATTATTGTGTACTTTCTTTGGGAGTAGGCCTGCTCCTACGGAAATGCTGTGTTATTGCTACTGCTACAGCTGCTACTGCTACTGCTACCAGTATGACACTCATTAATATCAAACGTCTGTGTTGGTGATAGTAGTACAGTAGTGTTGTTTTTGCTGGTGGTGGTTGTGGTAGTAGTAACAACAGTGTTGTTGTTGTTGTTGTTGTTGTTGTTTTTGTTGTTGTTGTTGTTGCTGCTGTTGGTGGTGGTGGTGGTGGTTACGATGGTAGTAGTAACAGCAGTGTTGTTGTTGTTGCTGCTGCTGCTGCTGTTGGTGGTGGTGGTGGTTGTTGTGGTAGTAGTTACAGCAGTAATAACAACAGTGGTGTTGGTGGTGGTGGCGCCTAGGTTGGTGGTGATAGTGGTGGTGATAGTAGTAGTAGTAGCATCAGCAGCAGTATCACTCACGAATTCAATTAAAAGAATATTATGTTCCACACATTTACGGAAATTTGAAACAAATACATCATTAGTCTATGCACAAAGAAAGTTCGTGATTCTGAATTATCTAGCTATGAACTATACCCTCCAGACTGAGGAGAGTGGCAGAATTTGCAGTGTTTGTGTCAACACGGTTATCCATTTCCGCTTCTCTGTGCAAAAGTAGGTCATTGGATATTAAAAATGCAGATAAGCAATTTGTGTTTACAGTAGTTTTCCGCAAAAGGCACACCATACCATACAATATAACTATCGAAGTAGCAACTGGTCTGGTCACGTGATAAGTTCGTGTTGAAAAATCTTATTACGATTACGTTGCAAAAAAAATAGACATTTTTAGCATTTACTTCGAACACCCTTGACTTGTGCGACCCTTTGTGTGGAATCAAGTAACTACTCAGTTGCGGAAGCTTAAATCATAAAAACCCGACTTTTAAGTCATAACTGGTTGTATTTTTTAGGCACTAAATTTCAAAACGAAGAAATTACCGCAGTGTAATTTGTTTTAATATTACATATTCTTACACGAGATTTTGGCTCAGCATGTTGGTTAGTACCTTCAAAACCTACACCACTTTCATATTGATATTAACGGCTCTATTTTAATATTAGACCAACGAAGATCCTCCGAAATTTTTTTCCGAAATTAAACGTCACCTTTCTGGCGACATTCAATTGCTCGGTCAGTTTGTTTGTTTGTTTATTTGTATGCAGTTTACAAAACAGGACTGTCAGTAATCTTACACTGCCTGTAGAAACACAATGTCAAATAACGGGATAACAGTACCTAATGAATCGCTAAAGATATGACACGTGTTGTTGCACGGCGATATTCTCTACTGACAAATATTAAAACTAAGAAAATAAAACGAATATCTCTGTCAAGACGGTCGTTTTTCCGGCAGATATACGAAATGGGCATCTCCCGATTATAAATCAGGAAACTTTATCGGCTGAGTTGAATATTTCGAAGTCCTGGCTCATGAAAAGTGCACCAACTTCAGAAAGAATTTGTGATCCTAATGGTCAGGCGCGTCGCACAATTCATGGGGTGATGGTAAATGAGCAAATAGCTATAAATAAAACGATATATTGTAGGGGATATCTGGAAGTATTAGAAACTGCGTTAATTCCGATTTGTCCTTAAAGACCCTTCATGAACTATTGTGTTACTGAACCCAGACCTCCGCAGGGAAAATCTCTCTGATAACTGCCTCGTCTACGGTATGATTACCTTATTCTACAGTCCCTCATTTCCTACAGTAGGAAGAACAGAACTTACTCGTTATTTTAAAGTTGTCTATTCCGTGCACTGCGGGTCAATATACCAACCAAATGCACCACATCAAATACATAAAAACAGTAACAAAATGGGCAGTGTACTACAACCTAATATTGAGGAGCGTTCGTGCAACTATTGTTGCAGTAGGAAAGCAATTAGTATTACATATTGTAAGTGTGTGTTTGTAGCCTTAGGTACCTGGCACTAAATGAATATGCACCATACTGTCACCTGTGGCCTCTCCTGCTGTACCGTATTGTTCAACATTATCTCATGATCGACAGGATTTTCGAAAAAAAAAGTTACTGATCCTAAAATGTATTTGATTTTCTCGACAAATTTTGTCTGAAACATTTCTCATTCCAAGAAGAATCTAGCGACACACAATCAAAATTAAATATTGGTTTTCATGTAAAGTGCCCGTTATTCTTGCCACATTTTAACGAAACTTGAATTTTCTTGACGGATTTTCGAAAAATGCCCAATATAAAATTTCATGAAAATTCGTCCAGTGGAAGCCGAATTGTTCTATGCTGACGGAGGAACGGAGAGACGGACAGACATGACGAAGCGAATAGTCATTGCACGCAATTTTGCTAACGCGGCTAAAATCATTACTCAGAATGGTTTCTGTGAAAATATTCCGTCATCGGGGAGTATAAAGTGGCAATATTAACAGCAGCTGCAAATGGCATTTTTAGAGTTTCATTACGTGCATTATGATCTGCAGTTGTATCAATCGTGTATATATGATAAGCAGATCACGGAACTTTATAAATATCATTTGTAGCTAGATTTAATATTGCCACATTGTACTCCCTGATGATGGTATATTTTGTACCGAGACTTATATTAGAACAGTCTTTACTATTTGCATGCGCTTAACACTGTTCTTAGTTGCTGTAATAAAAGAATACATTAAAATTACAGGTTTTGAATTAGTCTGTTCACACTGGTAAAAGCAGGGGTAAAGAGCTTCACTTACGTTACGCAAATCCAAATGTCGGCGTGGGTACAATTTACACTGGATTAAAGTGCTGATAATTATATATGGAGAAATTAGGTACGGTTCCTTGCAAGATTTATCATGACTCTGGATGTACAACTCAAATCAGTCAACAGTTACGGGAGCTGTAGAACTATTTTTAGGCATGTAATAATCATAAGTATCTAATGAACTAACCAATCATTCAATCATTCACTCATTCTTCATTCAGTCAATCAATCAATCAATCAATCAACCAATCAATTAGTCAGTCAGCCGGTCATTCCGTCAGTCAATGAGTCAGCCATTCAGTCAATAAATCAACACAAGAGATATTTCTTGAGTAGGTTATTTCTTTTTCTCCACCTTGATTCACAGAATAGCAGAGCGGTAGCGCCTGTGACTGGAGAAACATAGGATCCATACCTCAGCCAATCCACTAACTTCTCTTACTTTCCTCCTCCTAATTTTTGTCAACCTCTCTGCGAAAGTGTGGAAAGTACCGTCAAATAGCCCGTGACATCTACTGTCAAGTTCATAGTTACTGAATGTACGACAATAATGTAATCTGAATCGTTATTATGCGATAAATGTTGTCGCTGAAGCAGAGACGTTAAATAACCTAAGAGGCAAGTACTGAAGATTAGCGTCTTCAGGGATGTTATGTCATGTCGACTGGTAAATATTTTTCGATGTTTAGAAGTCAAAATGATCCACGAAAAGTCCGTCAGCCAACAGCACTACGTCATAGAAGACTGGATTCTACAGCAACACCGCAGTCGGATCAGCAAATCTTCAGCAAAATCCCTGTCACAACCCGAAATCTTCAGCAACACCGCAGTCAGAACATCAAAACTTCGGCAAAATCCCTGTCACAACCCGAAATCTTCAACAACACCGCAGTCAGAACATCAAATCTTCGGCAAAATCCCTGTCACAACCCGAAATCTTCAGCAACACCGCAGTCAGAACATCAAATCTTCGGCAAAATCTTCAGCAACACCGCAGTCAGAACATCAAATCTTCGGCAAAATCCCTGTCACAACCCGAAATCTTCAGCAACACCGCAGTCAGAACATCAAATCTTCGGCAAAATCCCTGTCACAACCCGAAATCTTCAGCAACACCGCAGTCAGAACATCCACTCTTTAGCAAAATCTCTGTCACAAACTCAAATCTTCAACAACACCGCAGTCAGATAATCAAATCTTCAGTAAAACCGCTGTCACACCCTCAATTCTTCAGCAACATTGCTGTCAAAATCTTTAGATCCTCAACGACACTTGAGAGCACCTCACATATTCAGCAATACTACTGTCACAGCCTCAAACCTATCAGAAAATTACGAGTATTTAAACTTAATTCCATATTTGGTCCCCTACAGTGATAAATTCGGCAACCGAAATGCTCTAAAAACAAAAGTCGTAGCTAATAAACTCAGACAGACACTCCTGTCTGAGGTGGGATTCGAAAGGTGATATCAGTGTCAAAGTACAGCTTAGGCCAATTAATTACTGTATTCGGATTTTTTGAATTCCAGTACTTCTACTGTTCAAGAAAATACACCATAATTTCGCGTATTATGAAATAAAATGTAGAATTTTACAGGAAATTGTATGAAAGTTTGCTGTACGTGGAATAGCTTACTGTACAGGGAATTATTCTATTGGGAGAGGCCCCAACTCAGGATAAAAAGAAGAATCATAAAAATGAAAGCAGCCATCCAAAACAAAACGAATTTTAAAACTTTTCTTTCCCCTTTACTTGGAATCATTTCTTTCCTTATAATTTTTCAGTATTTCCCCCTTCCTTTCTCTCACTCAGGCCCTTTCAGTTTGTAAAGAATGAAGCAACGATTAATTTTAACAGTCAAAAGAATATTTCGCAAAGTGAGGTCAACCGAACAGGAAAGAAAAACAATTCGGTTTAAAAGTAAAGGTCCTCTTACAAAAATTATACCACGAGCAGTCAAGTTCCAACCACACCACCTCCAATAGAAAAATTTTGGCTTTATTCTGCTACACTTTTATAAAACGTAAAAATATATTTTTAATAGGGTCTATTGCTGCGTGATATATGATACAAAATGATGATAAGAACTCTGATAGACAGCAATTGAACTGTGCTGCTGAAGCTGTATGACATTCACCAATACTGAAGTTTTGTAGGTCAGTGTTCATAATTGGTGCGATATCTTCGGTTACGTAGTCAGCACATTTTTACAAATACGTGTCTAAAGTATAAAATCGTAGTATATCATAGGAATATAATTTTAAAATAGCTGGTGAATTAAAATTAAAAGAAGATGATAAGTCTTATGTGTACAAAAAATTCCACACATGAAAGAAGGTTCTCCTCTCTGAATAATGAAGGCCACATACAAGGACAGATAGCCCAGCGACCACTATACCGTTATAGTAAGGATGCAGCATCCATTGTGGATTACGTGAAAATCAACACGAACGTAAAGTGGAGAAGTGAACTCTGTAAATAACGTAATTACTATTCCGATTTCAGTCACTGTAGGAAACGAGGACGATCAAGGGGCGGACATGTAAATAAACAGTGTAATTTCCGGGTCTGATAATTGTTTATGTAGAGAAATATAAAATGCAGCGCAGATAATAAGTAAACTGATTAAACTGTTTATTTATCTCAGTAATTAACCAACTTGATGCAAAAAATTTTTGTTTTACAATAAGTTTTATTTCATGCCTCTACGTGTTTCGAGCAAATGTGCTCATCATCAGTAGGTCAAAATTGTATTATACAGCCTCTGGTATCATCACACCTATAGGTGGCCGTCTCGTGCACAGGCTGAGAGATGACCGGACCAGTCCTCTCTCAACCTGTGCACGGGACGGCCACCTATAGGTGTAATGATACCAGAGGCTGCGTAATGCAATTTTGACCTCCTGATGATGAGCACATGTGTTCGAAACATGTAGAGGCATGAAATAAAACTTATTGTATAACAAAAATTTTGTGAATCAGGTTGATTAATTACTAGAGATAAATATACTGAGATGCAAGGTCAGCAAAACGTCAAAATTTGATTAAACGGATTCTTTTTTATAATAAATTTAATCGCCATTAAGAAATTTACTTTTTTCCTGGAGTATTAAGATAAGGGTTTCTAAGTAACCAACCAACGAAAGAACGAACGAAACAGTTCTATGGGCTACAGTCCTCATCGAGAAGTTAATATTTATTCTTTACGGAAAAAAAAAGTTTGCAAAGAGAACTACTGACAGTGAACAAGCAGCAGTAACCTGCATGACTCTGAACTACCATCGTATAAAAATTAATTCACTTACAGCTGTATTAACAAAGGTTTCTGGAACCATCTATTAGGAAAGCCTCTTACATTCAGCTCACAAGCGGTTATCGAAGGATCCTGCATTGAGCGTTTAGAAAGCTTCCTTGTCCAGAGTCCCCATGTTATTAGTAATATAACCTATAATCAAGCTCAATTAGTCTTCTGTACTCGACGATCATCCAAATTAGGCATATTCATATATGAGCGATGCTGACTTTCCTTGTATACAGATTCTGAGCTATTAGCAAGCTACTGTACTACTCTGCGATATAACACAGATTCCTGCTGTAAATACCTAAGCTATTAGCAAGCCATCTCTACTACTCCGAGATATACCACAGATCCCTACTGTAAATCCCTGAGCTATTATTAATACCTTGTCTATTCAGCTATTTATAAAAGAAACTTCTTACAAATTTCTGAGCTACAGACGCTTTCCTTTACCAACGATTAAATCAAAGATTTTTGCTCTAAATCCCTGTGTTATATGAAAAGCCCTTGTAATCAGCAATTTATCAATGATTCATGTTCTAAATTCCTTAGCTATTAGAAACACCAAAAGAAATTTTCCTCCATAAAATTATCTTTTGATTAATCCTTGAGGGAATGTCATTTTCTCACGCAAACACGTAAACAATTTCTGTGTTAATAGTAAACTGATCATGTTTAAAACAGAACATCAAGTAACACGTAAGGGCACCTAGTCATCATAACCTTCTCTTCGCGGTCCTTGAACTATAACAGTTCCTCCTGCAATAGCTCATTACCAAAGATTTCTGCACTAACCGATTTGACGAAGTATCTTGTTCCCAGTTCCTGAAATCTTAGAAATTCCTCATACGAAACGATCCATCAATTCCTAATTTCAGGGCTAAGGAAGCTTCCTGCTCCAAGTTCTCGAGAATTCTGCAATGCTTCAGGTACTCACCGGTGTGGAGTCGGGTGTGTTGCTGCACATGGCTTAGCTGCTTGAAGCGACGGTCACAATACGAACATTTGTACGGCTTCTCCCCGGTGTGAACACGGATGTGTTGGACCAGTTGATGGTTGGACGAGAAGGACTTGAGACATTGCTGGCACTGGTGTGGCTTCACCTCGCTGCGATGGGCACCGACGGCTTCTCGAGCATGCATCTGCATCGCTGATTTGTGCATGAAGATCTGTACAGGACCAAGATCATTTGCCATATCAGTTACAGTTGTTTCTTCTATTGAAATTTAAGTTTAAGTGTTGATACTGACTGTAATATTTTGTGGTTTATATCTACTCTATGCTGCCTGAAATGTACAGTTTTACCCCCACAGGAAAGCTTAAAAATACCCCAAGTGTATCTTGAGATTAATCTTATTTGCCATTATAAGAACTTCCGCACTACTAAGTTAGCATAATCGTAAGTTATTAAAAACAAGTTCACTTTTGAAAATATATCAGTATTGATTTAAGCTTAAATATTTCTTGTATTATGATGTTACATCTTACTTGAAAACAGAAAACATTTTTAGCCATTTGTCAGTAAATTACTTAAACGTAATTAATCTGATATTTTATCTTTTAACTTATCACGATATCTAATACACATTTGTGAAACTAATTTTGCTGAAGGACACACAGGAACGAAAAATGTAAACAGAAAAATTTTCCTCCAGTAGAAATCTTGTGAATAATAAATACAAAATTTAAAATTTCTTACGTCTAAGGAAGTGTATTTTAGTTATGCTAAAGTTAGTGTTCTTGGGGAAGAAAGTGTGAAATTTCTACACCATTCAATTATCATTGTCATTTTGTGTTATTTAACAACAGAGTTACATATCCCCCATTTTATCCCCGGTTTTAACCGAATTCGTAAAACATTACTCAAATATTCATCAAGGAGTACTGCAAAATTGAATTAAAATGAAAGTTTGGCACATAACTTCCAGAGAAGATTTTCTTTTGCAAGTGCGTTACTTTATGCTATCTTCTAGTTATCCTAGTGTGTCAGTAAAAGAAAAGTTATTATACTTATAAAAATCACTTGCTGTAGACCTGTAAGGTGTTTCACTGTTATCACAGTATCATTCTACTGCTTTCAGAAAAAAAATTAAGAGCTAAATGAAATTCGGGAATGTTTGTTGCCCCTCGGTCCAGAATCTTTCGTTTCCTGTCCCGCTATCAAGATTAATATAGTACACACAAATCATAATTTTTCATTATCCTCATTGTTGCACCGTGCATTTCGTAGAATCACTTTAATTATCAACCAAAAAATGCACTTACATAAAATATCACATTAAAACACTTAAAATCGTTCCGACATGTTTCGATCCTAATATCATCCTCAGGGCGCTAAGTTGTTCCTTGCTAAAGTCATTTTAAAAATACCAAAAAATAATTCCATTATATTGACAGGGTGTTGTGGCAGCATATCGTGTTGTGTAAGAGTACGTTGTTGGGGATGTGTGTTTTTAAAATGACTTTAGCAAGGAACAACTGATGATGATCTTAGGATCGAAACATGTCGGAGAGATTTTAAGTGTTTTAATGTGAGATTTTATGTAAGTGAATTTATTGGTTGATAATTAAAGGAATAATTTTGCATATAGTTTTGAATAAATATGCAAATTTGTGTCTCACATTGAGAGAAAAAAGTAAATTGAGAATTTAAAAAAAAAATTATCAGGAAAATATTTGGACCTAAGACTGAGGAAGTAACATAAGGCTGAAGGAATTACGTGTTAAGGAACTTCGTCATTTATACCAGAATATAAATGTCATTAAGGCGAAGGAAATAAGGACGGTTGAGACAGGCGGGAAACGTAGCACGCACGGGACATAAGACAAATGTGTGAAATGTTCTGGTGGAAACTTGAACAAAAAAAAAAAAACATTTCGAAGACAGAGCCACAGAAGAGAAACCAATACCGGAAGTGGCCTTAAACAAATGGGATCAGATGCTGTAAAGGGAATTCGATCGTCTCGCGTTACGGACAATTGGCAAGTTTTTCGTAAAGATTTTTTTTTACCTAAGATTCCATAGAAATGCGTTAGATTTGTTGTCCATTTGTAGAAGTTCCCTTTCAAAATTACATGGCTGTATTGCCCTAGTTGTTTATTGGTTGACGATGCATTAATAAACGTTAGATTTTTACATATTTTGAACTTCATATATTTTGTGGACAAGTAAGACCTCATAAAAAACACACGATAAAATGATAACACTAATATGGTCCAGATATTCTGCTTATAAATTTAAACCTAAATCCATGCTAATTTGAGGTTTTATTATTTCAAAACATAATCTCAGAGGTGCAGTTAAAGGCACCATTTTTTATGTTTGTTGGACCGCGCATCATTGTGATAAGTGAAGAATAAAAACCAACTAGATTCCACTTATTATTTTATTGTACTTCTTATAGGCTCAACATGTTTCAGGCACTACTATGCCCATCATCAGGAGCTCGCTACTAAAATGTTGATTACCACATTGGTCGTTTCATTCTTGGTTTGCTGTAGGTTGAAGGTTAGGTGCGGTTAGGCTGGAGTAGTGTCCGGGCTGCAGGCTAAAGCTTTATCCTGAAACATGCTGAGCCTATAAGAAGTACAATAAAATAATAAGTGGCATCTAGTTGATTTTTATTCTTCAGGCACTATTTTTGTTACGAGATCCAACCTGTGTTCAGCGTATCGACACGTACTTACTTTCACCTTCTTATTCGGACATTTCTAAATTGAATATGCTGACTCAGTAACTACAAGGCGATTTGATGCAACGCAAGATAAAAAAAAAGGGGGCTCTCTACTGCAATGTGAACCGCGCTTTAAGCTTTAAAAAAAAGCCCGATTACTTCAAAGGGCGAGGGGTGAGGATGGCTAATATCACGGAAAACAAACACACCAGGGGTTACTGCCGCTACTGCCACCACTGATTCCAGTGGATTAAATCCTTCTCATCCCCAAAGGGGTGAGAACAAGGCTTGGGGTGAACGGACGATAAAAAGTGTTGATATAAGGAGCCAGAATTTGATATTGTGCTACATAGTGGGAAATAAACATGCCTTGAGACCACGCGAGCCGTTGATGGTAGACAGACATGTAGGTCCCTTCGTTTAGTTTACGGCACTTTCTGACATGTATCTGATGATGGTCGGGTGTTGAATTAAGAATGGTGTTACATAATGGCGGATGTTTATTTAGCCCAAAACCTTTCTTTAGATTGTGAGGGATCTACGAGAAACTTCAATCAAAATATGTTGCCACTGTATTGAGAATTCACCAATATTAAACCAGTAAAAGTTACTTAACTGCCAAACTTAGTAGGTACACGCAGGTCGGTGAAGACGGCGGTCTAGATTTTAAATATTAAGGGAGGAAGGAAAGAACGCCGCGAAGTATATCAGTCAAGTTCAATTAGGAAGGAAGGAGAGAAGAAGGGAAGGAAAGAGGAAATGAAGAAAAAAGGAAGGATGGGAGGAAGGAATGAGAAACGGATGGGCATGACTGACTGACTGACTGACTGACCAAATAACTGTCTGTAAGTGACGTCGTAAACAAGTAACTCTATGAAGCAGTGCCGTTCTTGAAACGCTAACACACCCAGAAGTAGTGATGACGTCCCCACTTTAAACTAAACTGATGGTTAGTAAACGTGCTGATATCAGCCCGCCCCTTGTCTTCATCCTAAACCAGAGTAATGCAGTGTATTTCTATCATCCATTTCATAGGACCCACTTTAACATTCTACCATCTACACTTAGATCTTCAGAATGGTCTGCTTCATGTTTCTCCATCAAAACTCTGCAAATATTTCTATTCTGGCCACACTGGCCACATGACTTTGATTCGGTTAACCAAATAATATTTAGTGAGGAATATCAGTTGGGGATGACAAGTGGATTTTCAGAGAGAAAACTAATAGGTCGGAAAGCGAAAGTTTCCCTGAGAAAGTATGTCATGGAAAACAACGTTTTTTTTGGGGGGGGGGGGGGGAAAAAGCCAAAAAAAAAGGGGGGAAATTTTGGAAAAAAGACA
>Ga0123352_10016935_pt1 | contig 11617 bp, 18 predicted proteins | sample TergutLab28metaG_FD_89700 | JGI IMG/M metagenome (GOLD analysis project Ga0123352, IMG submission 89700) | Labiotermes labralis P1 segment gut microbial communities from Petit-Saut dam, French Guiana - Lab288 P1 | ecosystem: Host-associated > Arthropoda: Insects > Digestive system > Gut ...
ATTCAAAATTCAAAATTTTTCAAAATTCTATTTTACCGGTTCATTTAAAATATCCATAAATTCCATTGTTTTCGCTTCCAAGTCGCGAACAACCGATGCAACGCGCGAAACAAGGTAATTGTACGCAAAATAAGCCATAATTCCGACAATCAATCCGCCGACCGTCGTAACCATTGCTTGATACAAACCGCCCGAAAGTTGGTCGAGTTGGATACTGCCATCAGAACCTTCTGCCATTCTGAAAAAAGTCAAAATCATACCGGTAACTGTTCCGAGAAATCCAACCATCGGCGCACCGCCTGCAATGGAAGCCATAATTACAAAGCCTTTTTCCAACTTGGCAACTTCCAGATTTCCAACGTTTTCGATTGCTGTTTGAACATCATTGAGCGGACTTCCCAAACGATTGATACCTTTTTCAATCATACGCGCCGAAGGTGTGTTTACCTCACGGCAAAGTTTGATTGCCGACTCCATTTTTCCGTCATAAATGTAGTCTTTAATGCGATTCATAAAGGTATTGTCCTCTTTTGAAGCAGCTTTGAGCGTAACGAGACGTTCGATAAAAAGATAAATGGCAAAAGCCAGCATCAATGCTAATACAATCATTATCGGACCGCCGTATTTAGCCATCGCCCACAGACTAATTCTTTGTTGTTCTACTGCTGCCTCGTGAAAAAAATCGGGCGCAATTTGCAAAATGTGCATTAAGTTCATATTTTTATTTTTATTTGTTTATGGTTTATTTTTGTTTACAAGTTTATTTGTTACTCCAAACCCCTAAAGGGGCTTACAGACTTTCTGAGGTTTTTACAGTCTATCATTTTTTGCACTTCCCAAAAGCCCCCAAAACTATTTTCCTTTTTCTTTCCCTTATGGGGAAAGTCCCGAAGGGGAAAGGGGCTGGAATTTTGGGGTGTTTTTCACTTTAACGCTTCCTTATACTGTTTTATTGTGTTTTCAAGTCCGAAATAAAGCGCATCGGCAATAAGCGCGTGTCCAATCGACACCTCATCGAGCCACGAAATACTTTTTCGCAAAAAAGCCAAATTTTCAAGACTTAAATCGTGTCCTGCATTCAATCCCAACCCCAAATCTCGTGCCAATTTTCCTGCTTCGACAAAGGGCGCGACTGCTTTTTCGCGATTTTTTGCGTAATTTACGGCGTAAGGCTCGGTATAAAGCTCTACGCGGTCAGTTCCGGCAATTTTGGCATATTCAATATTTTTCAAATCCGTATCTACAAAAATCGAAACTCGAATGTTGTGTTCGTGAAATTTTTCGACTGTTTTTTTCAAAAAATCCTGATTTTTCACCGTGTTCCAACCTGCATTTGAAGTAATTGCTTCGGGCGGGTCGGGAACAAGCGTAACCTGTTCGGGTTTCACGCTGATAACCAGCTTGATAAAATCATCTGACGGATAACCTTCGATATTAAATTCAGTCGTGAGAAGCGGTCGTAATTCGCGAACATCGGCATAACGAATATGTCGCTCATCCGGACGCGGGTGAACGGTAATTCCTTCTGCACCAAATCGTTCGCAATCGAGCGCAACTTTTGCCACATTCGGCACATTTCCTCCGCGCGCATTGCGCAAAGTTGCTATTTTATTTATATTGACGCTTAATTTGGTCATATTTTTTTCCAATTCGTTAAGATGGAAATTTATTGTAAATATCTTTTCGGTGTGCCAAGTAAGCAAAAACAATCAAGCCTTCCTCAAAAAACAAACCTACTCGATAGTCGCCCATTTTTATTCGATAAGCAGTTGTGTGTCCTTTCATTATTTTCAGATTAGCAATGTCTTGCAAAGTTTCTGCCGAAATCACATTTTGCACAACTCGCGCCAATCGCGATTTCAACGCTTTGTTGTTGAGTGCGTCTATTTGCTTAGAGAATACTTTTGTAAACGCTACTTCCATAATCTTTTTTTTAGCACAAACCAAGTTTCGATAAAGTTTCTTTTTTATCGGCAAAACTCTCTTTACGAGCATTTTGCATAAAAGTAAGCAATTTCATATCCTCAATTCTTTCCTGTTCCTCTTTACTGATAGAGAGCATATCAATATTCAACTCTCGTGCAAGAGCGGTTATTAATCTCAAATCTAATGCCGTATTTGTGTTCAGAACTATCGTATTCATAATATTTTATTTTTCACTTAATTTATTCCGAAAATTTATTTATCCTCGTAGTGTCCGTAAGCCGAAATCACAAAAACGACAACAACTTCATCATAAATTCTATAAACTAACCGATGTTTGTCCGAAATTCTGCGCGACCAAGTTGGCTCTGTGTAATGTTTTAGTCGTTCGGGCTTTCCTGTGCCTGTTGTAGGATGTTCTTGAAGTTCGGCAAGAAGTTTTATCGTTTTTTTATATGCTGCACTCTCTGATTTTTTTAACCTCGCAAGACCGTTTTCGGCTCTTTCTGAAAAATCTAATTCATAAATCATAATTGTTCTAGAAATTGATGAAGTTCTTGTTTGTTTCTAATTCTTCTATAATTTCCTGTTTCATATTGCTTTATGCTTTCATCAAGCATAGCATAATACTCGTCTTTCGTAAAAAGTGAGTCATCTTTTTTCTTTTCTGTTTTTACGGTAAAACGAACTTTCATTTCCTCCATAAGCGACTGTATGAGAGAAAATTGCTGTGCTGTTGTCGGATAAATTACTAAACTGTCCATAATGCTCGGTTTTTTGTTTTTGCAAAGATAGTGTTTTTATTTTTCGTTTGATTTAGTCGTAAAATTTTTTCCGAAACTTTTGCCAATTCGATTTTCATTTCGTTTCTTTGTACAAAAATCGAATTCCAAGCACAAAAGTAATTTAATTTTTTGAATGATTTACAATAAACCGTTTTTAGTTTTGTTTTTTTGTGCTGTTTTGTAAGATTTTTGTTGGAAAATGATGAAAAAAGATACGGAATATATTAAATGTAAAACTACTGGAACGGCATTGTTTGGGGCTATCGTAATGTTATTTTGCTTATGGATACCTGTGCTTGCTATTCGTAGCATAATAGAGGATTTTTCAGGAATTCTCAGTGATTTTTTGTTATTGTTGTTTTTTTGTGGAATATTCTTGTTATTACTTAATCTTATCAGAGGCATAAGATACATAATAATCAAAAAAGACAAGTTAATTTATTATTCTTTTCTCCGTCCTTTTGGTAAAACATTGTATTTTAGCGATTATATTGCAAAAATCGTTGTTCAAGAAAAAGTAAACTTTGGAACTGTTAATGTTGTCCATCTGATAAACAAAATGGAACGAACAACTTTTAAAATACCGGGAGGACATTATGAAAAATTTGGAAGAATAATCAGAGGTATTCCGTTAAAATCAATAAATTTTAAACCAACAAGAATTGAATACTACAAGTTAATGTTTGGAATAAGTATAACGATTGATGAAAGGAGAATACTACGACAAAATGATGTTAAGCAAAAAGCAACAAAAAATAAAAGCAAACTAACGAAGTTTTTGTTGCGCCCTAATTCGCTACTTTCAAAATACATACGTTATAGGATTGAGAAAAAATCAAATCAGCAAATTAATTCGTAACATCGCATAGAAAAATTATGAAAATAGCCATATTCGGAAATATTTACAACCGTGCAATCGCTTCGCATATCGAAACGATAATCAATCACTTGAAAGATAAAGGCGTAAGTTTTTTGCTGCACGAAAGTTTGCGTTCATTTTGCAATTATTCGGATATTGAACTTATCAGCGGAAGTGATTTCACGGCTGATTTGGCGTTGAGTATCGGCGGCGACGGTACTTTTTTGAACACGGCTTCGCAAGTCGGTGCGAAAAAAATTCCGATTTTGGGAATAAATATCGGTCGGCTCGGATTTTTGGCTGATGTGTCGGACAATGAAATTCTTACAGCGTTAGACAGTATTCTCGCGCACGATTATATCACAGAGGAACGAACTTTGTTGCGCGTGCAAACTTCTGACGGTGAGCAACTTGATTATCCGTTTGCACTGAACGAAGTTGCTATTTTGAAGCAAGATTCGATGATAAGCATCAACACAAGCGTAAACGGCGAAGTTGTTCACACGTATCAGGCAGACGGCTTGCTTGTTTCAACGCCCACAGGTTCAACAGCTTACTCGCTGAGCGTTGGCGGTCCGATTGTTATTCCGCAAGCGCAAAGTTTTATTCTTTCGCCTGTTGCGTCGCATAGTTTGAACGTTCGTCCGCTGATAATTCCCGACGATTGGAGTATCGACTTGGAAATTTTCAGCCGAAGCAATTCGTATCTGATTGCCGTTGACGGTCGTTCCAAAGTGCTGAGCGACAAGACAAAACTCCGCATTACAAAAGCCGATTACACAATAAAAATCGTGAAACAGAAAGATTATACGTTTTTCGATACGCTGAAAAATAAATTAATGTGGGGAGCGATAAATTATAAGTGAAAGCACGCAGATGACGCAGATTTTTAGGATTTCCGCAGATTAATTCTTAAAAAATCTGCGATTATCTGCTAAATCTGCGTCATCTGCGTGCTTTATTCAAAATTCCATTTTTTATGAAAATAGTTTTTATGGGAACACCCGATTTTGCGGTGGAAAGTTTGAAAATTTTAGTAGAAAATAATTATAATGTGGTCGGCGTGATAACGATGCCCGACAAACCTGCCGGTCGCGGACATAAAATCCGGTTTTCGCCGGTGAAAAAATATGCGTTGGAACATAATATTCCGCTTTTGCAACCCGAAAAACTGAAAGACGAGGATTTTTTGAACGAACTTCGTGCTTTGCAAGCCGATTTGCAGATTGTGGTGGCTTTCCGAATGCTTCCCGAAGCGGTTTGGAATATGCCGAAACACGGCACTTTCAATTTGCACGCTTCGTTGCTTCCGCAATATCGCGGTGCTGCACCGATAAATTGGGCAATTATCAACGGCGAAAAAGAAACGGGCGCAACCACTTTTTTTCTCACGCACGAAATTGACACAGGGAAAATAATTTTGCAGGAAAAAATCCCGATTGCCGAAACCGATAATGCCGAAATCATCCACGACAAACTGATGAAAATGGGTGCAAATTTGGTCAAAAAAACGGTCGGTTTAATTATTTCGGGCGAAGCCAAAGCCGTTGAACAAGAGCGATTTATAAATTCAGAAACGAAACTAAAATCCGCTCCGAAAATTTTCAAAGAAACCTGCGAAATTGATTTGAACCGAAGTGTTGAGGAAGCGTATAATTTTGTTCGCGGAATGAGTCCGTATCCTTGCGCTTGGCTGAATATTCGCTTTCCAAATCAAACGAAAAATATGATTTTGAAAATTTTTGAAGCCGAAAAAGAGTTTGAAAAACACGATTTACCAATCGGAACAGTGGTAAGCGACGGAAAAAAATACGCTAAAATTGCCTTGAAAGACGGTTTTTTGGCTTTGGAATCGGTGCAAGCACCCGCAAAAAAACGAATGGAAATCGGCGAATTGTTAAGAGGAATGAAGTAGAGAAAGGCACGAAAGCACGAATGGGCGAAAGCACGAAAAATCTAATTCATAAGTTTGACGAGAAATAAAAAAATCGTATTTTTGCAAAGCAAATTTTAAATATAAAAATATGGCAACAGCAACAAAACAAATAAGAAAGCAAATAGATTGGCAGTTTCCGAACGAAAACGCAACAACTACAATAGAGGATTTTAGAGAAATGGTCAGAAATAGCGAAAATGCACCGCATATTTCCTTTGAGGAGTTTCATAAAGTTACGGAGGAATGGTTAAGCAAATAAAACCAAGCAGACAGCCAAAGCCGAGAAAGATAACAATTTCGACGGAATTTATTATCAATTTAGCACGAATTAAAGATTACGGCAAAGAACTTTTTGGAAAAAACGTGAGCGACAAGTTTGTGAAAGAAATCAGGCAAAAAATTGCACTTTTAAGTAAACAACCCGATGCTAATCCCAAAAATCGTTTCTTGGAAAGTACTGAAAAGAAAACTTACCGAAATATCATTCACAAAAGTTACTGCGTTTTGTATTCCGTAACTTCCTCAATCATTGATGTTATTGATATTTATCACTCGGCACAAAATCCTGATACAATTTTTGAAATTACAAATAAACGACAGAAATATTTGTAAATACTGCTTGTCTTGGCAAAACTGCACAGCAAAAAAAGGCAGCTAAATCACGCGCTTATTTAACTGCCTTTTTTTAGCTTAAAGAGCCAAGTCATAGTTTTTTAACCTTGTCCTTATCTTTTTTAATCTTGGTTGTGATTAGCGAATGAGTTACATAAATCATAAGTACAGCTAACATCACAACACTTTCAATACTTCTTGGCGCAGTATAAGCATCGTGAACTAGTGCTATTCTAAGAAAACAAATAGCTATGATTATCAACATAAAAGTATGCACATATTTTTCTATGACTTTCTTAATAACCTTCATATTATAAGTTCTCTGCTAAATAAATTTCAACTAGCGATAGTGGCGGCGGTAATACAAACAATGCATAATTCGCAAAACAACCTATTACAACAACTGCCACAGTAACTTGTCCCCAACCGGGTAATTTAAAAAAGACAGCTAAATCACGCGCGTACCTAACTGCCTTTTGTAAGAAAAGCACAAATTATTGCAACAAACAAGACTGCTGTACTTCTGATTTTTAAGTCTTTCGATGTTATTTACCGCGTAATATGCAATACTAAAAGAATTATGAACGATACAACGTGAATAGCGAACACAATTGCCACTCCGTACACAACAACTTTTGTAAGTTTCTTAAAAAATTTACTTTCACTCATAGTACATTTTTATTAGCTAAAAGACAGTTAAACCACGCGCCAATCTAACTGCCTTTTTTAAAGTTTAAATGTTAAGTCATAGTTTTTTAACCTTGTCCTTATCTTTTTTAATCTTGGTTGTGATTAACGAATAAGTTATGACAATCATCGTAATAGTATAAAGCATAACAAATTCTATTCTTTTCATATCATTGTGCCACAGCATAATTCTAACAAGGTAAATAGCTGAAAACACTATTAAGCAAATGGACAAAATTTTCTTCATAACTTTTTATTATCCGTTTTACTGTAAAATTAGTTCCGGTGATAGAGTTAGTGGTGGTGGCAGTGGTAATACCAAAAACACCTCATTTGCGAAACAACCTACTGCGACAACTGCTAGGGCAAGTTGCCCCCAACCAGGTATTTTAAACACTGGAGCTCCTCTGGCAACAGCCCCTAATCCAGCTTTTATTCCTCCTCCACCACCAATGCCAGTTAAAAGTATGCAAGCACCAGTTACAGAATTCCTCCAAGGCGCTCTACTTCCAGCAACATCAAAAACATCAATAGGCTTCATTTCTTCGCTCAACATAAAAGATACTATTCCAGCATCTTCATCAAAATCAAAATCTACAACAAAACCTACTGCTTCGCCTGTTGATGACATCATCACATAAGACATCGTGTTTGGGTTATCCATGTGCGGAGTTGCAATTGTTGTAAAGCTTTCTTCCAAACTTGTTGCAGCTCTTATGGTCATTGAGTTATCAATATCCCAATTATCACTTACCGCAACATTTCTCGTTAAAAGGCGGTCGAATTCAAGTTCTGGAACACTAAATTCGAGACAAAGTCCGTGAAACACTTCCACAGCCTCGAAGGTTATAGCCATTCCTAAACTGCTCGCAATTTCATTAAAAATTTCCTCAAACGAGAGGGTAATTTCCACCTCAGGCTCGTTTGTATTCAGTTGAACACTCTCATTATCACAAGCCATAAACCCAAAAGCCACAAGGGCAAACACTAAAATAAAACTTTGTTTTTTCATTTTTTAAAAGTTTACAAAATTATTAATTAAATTTGATTTGTGCAAATATTTTTTACAGCGCGTCTAAAAAACATTTACAGTTGCAAAAATATGGTGTAAAAATGAATTGAAAGCAAAAAAATATGGACAAATTTTGGGTAAGTTTGTGGACAAAATGTTACCTTTGTCGGACATTTATTAAAACTTACCTTTATGAGTATAGGAAACAATTTAAGAATGATACGAAACAAAAGTAGTATCTCGCAGCAAGATATTGCTGATTATCTCGGTATCGACCGTAAAACATACGTTAGCTGGGAATCGGGTGCAGTAGATATAAAAAGTTCGTATATTCCGAAACTTGCCGAATTTTTGCACGTTGAAATCAGCGACTTATTCAAGGAAAAAGGGTCGGAAATTATTATTAATCAAAATAATAATGACAACAAAGATAATTCCATAAACAATGGTATAGTTGTGCTTCTTACCGATAAAGAAGCTGTAAATCAGCTTGTAGAAGTAATGCGAGGGCTGTTTGTGAAATAAAAACATTTTTTACGACTGAAACTCCTTGCAAATTCCGTACCTTTGCCCGCTAAATAAACTCAATACATTTATAAAATGAATTCATTATCAATTGGAGGTTTAACCGTTGCACAGCCTATTGTACAAGGCGGAATGGGAGTTGGAATTTCTTTGTCGGGACTTGCTTCGGCGGTTGCCAACGAAGGCGGTGTGGGCGTTATTTCGAGTGCAGGTTTGGGACTTCTTTACAAAAATTTATCAACAAATCTTATCGAAGCGGCTATTTTGGGTTTGAAAGAGGAGTTGCGTTTGGCGCGCGAAAAAACGCAAGGCATTATCGGAGTGAATGTTATGGTGGCGATGACGAATTTTGCCGATATGGTGAAAACCGCTGTGCAAGAGAAAGTTGATATAATTTTTTCGGGCGCGGGAATGCCGTTGGATTTGCCTTCGTACTTAACCGAAGGTGCAAAAACAAAACTCGTTCCGATTGTTTCCTCTGCAAGAGCAGCCAAAATTATTTGCGAAAAATGGTGGTCGTCTTACAAATATCTGCCTGATGCTGTTGTGGTTGAAGGTCCAAAAGCAGGCGGACATTTGGGTTTTAAAGAGGAACAGTTGGCTGACGAGAATTTTTCGTTGGAACAGCTCATTCCTGCTGTGTGTAGAGAAGTAGAAGTTTTTGAAAATCAACACGATACAAAAATTCCCGTGATTGCTGCGGGCGGAATATATTCGGGCGAGGACATTTATAAAATAATGCAATTAGGCGCTTCGGGCGTTCAGTTGGGAACTCGTTTTGTTACGACTGAGGAATGCGATGCTTCGCCGATTTTCAAAGAAACATACATCAACGCAACCGAAAAAGACATAGAAATAATCAAAAGTCCTGTCGGAATGCCGGGCAGAGCCATTTTTAATTCCTTTATCGAAAAAGTGCGCGACGGCAAAAAACAGCCTATCACTTGTCCGTTCAAGTGCATTAAAACGTGCGATATTTCTAAAAGTCCATATTGCATTATCACAGCACTTTACAACGCATTCAGAGGAAATATGAACGGCGGTTACGCTTTTGCAGGCGCAAACGCCTATCGTGCCGACAAAATAGAAACGGTTAAAGAGCTTTTCGGCAAACTTAAAGAGGAATTTTTCAATAAAATGAATGAGGTGAAATTGCCTGTTTTGGCAAGTTCGTAGTGTTTTTCGCTTCTTGGTTTGCAAAAAGCAAGAAATCATCGCTTGCGTAAAATAAAAAATGGACAGTTTTTTTAGATAAAAAAATATGCCTACACAACCAAAAGTAATCGTATCATTGACCTCTTTTCCGGAAGCAATACCATTTGCTGTTCCTGCTATACAGTCAATTTTGGGTGGAAACATTTTGCCCGACAAGATAGTTTTATATCTTACCTTTTCGCAATTTCCGGACAGTAAAATTCCGCACAACCTTCAAGAGTTAGCAAATAAAAATTCGGTTTTTGAAATCAGAAATTATGACGAGGATATTCGCTCGTACAGAAAATTAATTCCGGCACTGAAAGATTTTCCGAACGCGATAATAGTAACGGTTGATGATGATGTTTTATATCACAAAAATATGTTGTGCGATTTGTTGCAGCTGCATAAAAAAATTCCGAACGTAATAATTGCTCATCGCGCCAAAGAGATAAAACTAAATGCTCCGTATCGTAAATGGAAAAAATATCGTTGGTATCATTTTCTGACAAAGAAACTGAACTTTAGTTTCAAAAACATACAAACAGGTGTCGGAGGTGTTTTGTATCCGCCAAATTCTTTGAATCGGGAAATGCTTGATTCAAAAATATTTAAGGAAATAGCCCCAACGACAGACGATATTTGGTTTTGGGCAGCAGCAGTGGCAAATGGAACCAAAATTATGCCATTTCCATTCGGAAAATACAACAAACCACGCGGACTTGGAAAACCCAAAAAACTGTCTTTAAAAACAGTTAATTTCAAAACAGGAACAGATTTGAACCGTGCGGCGTTTGAAAAAATTCTCGAAAAATATCCGATAGTCAAAGAAAGAATTAATGAATGAGTGATTTAGTTCCAAAAATATCAATTATAATTCCCGTTTACAAAGTTGAAAAATATTTACGTCAATGTTTGGATAGTTTAATTGCACAGACATTGAGAGATATAGAAATAATATGCGTAAATGATGGGTCGCCTGATAATTGCGATAAAATTTTGGCAGAATATGCAGAAAAAGATAAGCGTTTCCGTATAATAAATCAGCAAAATTGCGGCAGCGGACCCGCCAAAAATAACGGGATTGACCATTCAAAAGGAGAGTTTATCGGATTTGTTGACTCTGACGATTGGATATCGCCCGATTATTTTGAGCATCTATATCATAAAGCCACTGTTTGTGGAGCAGATATAAGTGCCACTGCGAGCGTAGTAAAAGTGTATGAAAATTCAAAAAGAAAGAAAAAAAATATTGGTTTCCGACGCGAAAAAATTATTGTTTCAGCTGAAAAAAGAGAGCCATTAATTTGTCGTAGCGGTGTAGTTTGCAACAAAATTTTCAAAAAAAATCTTGTAGATAAATACAACATCCGATTTGCCGAAACTAAATCTACGGGAGAAGATAATACATTTAATGTAATTGCACTTGCTGCCGCAAATAAAATTGCAACAACTACAATGGGAACATATTTTTATAGACAGCATTCCGATAGTGCAGTAAATTCAAGGTCTTTAAAAGACATAGGCGTAGTTGAAATTTATGCGGATATTTTTTCACGCGCAAAAGAATTGAGCCTTGGAGAAGGCTATTTGAAAATTATTAATAAGAGAGCTTTACGCGATTTCGGAAACACTTACTCAAAACTCCAACCCGAACTTCGCAAAAAATTACTTGCTGAATTATCTCAAAATCTGCCAAATATAAGATTTGACAGAACACTTCGTAAGCTTTTGTTGGATGTGCGCTGGTCGGTGCTAAAAAAATAAAAAAGAGAGCGAAACAAGACAGCGAGTTTTCGATTTAAGTGCCATTTTTTATATCATTCAAATCGAACTGTTTGAAATAATCCAAATTGCGTTGTTTCAAAGCTCTCGCTCTACCTCTCGCACGTTTCCCCAAAAACTCCTCGTACGATTTTACTGCGTAATGGTTGATGCGAATCACGTCTTGCTGTGGCTCTCTATCTCGAAAATTTTTCTTTATCCGCTCGCCGTGCGAATCAACTGCGAAACCCGATATTCGCGCTGCTTCGTGACAACCGATAAGACAAAAAACACGGCGCGGATTGACAATGCTTTTCACG
>Ga0123352_10016936_pt1 | contig 11617 bp, 8 predicted proteins | sample TergutLab28metaG_FD_89700 | JGI IMG/M metagenome (GOLD analysis project Ga0123352, IMG submission 89700) | Labiotermes labralis P1 segment gut microbial communities from Petit-Saut dam, French Guiana - Lab288 P1 | ecosystem: Host-associated > Arthropoda: Insects > Digestive system > Gut ...
CAGAGTTTTATACCAAAAATAAATTTGAGAAATTAGTGCAACTAGTTGGTTTTATTATAAGAGGACATTAAGTAAATTAAGATCGCAAGGGGTACAAGCTGTTAAATTACTGAACTCATTTAAATGTATGCTCTCATACAATAAAGATACAAGGCCATTTTCCTTTGCAATGTATGTACCTGACTATAAAACTGCAGCACGGCGTCACATTCTAGACCAGTACTTCCCAACTAAGGTTCCGAGAGAAATCGTGGAATAAAAACAAAAATTTTGAAATTTTGAAATAGCGCGAAAAATTCCAAATATCCGTTGAAGTTTTGTCAAGAGGCTTACATTTTTTCCTTACAACGTTAGCTGAGTTTGCAGCTCTTTGCAAATAAATATGCTTGTCAATAATTCAGCAGCAATTGAACTGCACTCCCTACTGTCAACCTGTTCAGGCCTGTAAACGTTTTCATATGCAGTAGTTCGTCACGGAAGATAATATTGAGAAACACGGTCTTAAACAAGTGTAATCCTGAGCGACTTAGCTAAGTGTAAGTTACATTCGTTATCTGTCAGATCCGATGAGAAAGCCTATAATATGAGATAAACGTAATACTGACTCATCAGACGATTATTTTCGGATGGAATTTAATCATGGCTTAAGGACAGCTTTCTTTGTACATAAAGAAATCATGTCAGCAGGCAGTTTATTGGTGTCTTTTAATCATGTATCTTTACTTCACTTAATGATGGTATGATCGATTCAGTCTATACAGCATCTCACGATAGTCAATTGTAAATCGGAAAAGATATGTCAGGAAGCGGTCATGGTATAAGTCCAGGTACTATCCTGGCATTCTTTTCGAGGACTGGGTACAGTCACGAAGAACTTCTGTCAGTATCTTCGCTACCCCGGTCGAGTTAGTGGTTATGTCCTAAGGCAAAATACTCATTGCGAAATTATTGCTCTGTGTGCATGTGGCGACTAAGAAAAACGTGGCGATACTGAATAGAGAACAGTAATTTTATCCCTGCTACTGTACCTACCACAAATCTCACACAGACCGGATCCCAGGCCAGCCAGTCCAAGTGGGATCTGTGGTGCGGAAAATTGGTACTGAGGTAGATTTTATCCTCTAGTACTTCATCTTTCCGCTGTCGGTATCATACCGACAACGCTCGCATTTATATTCCCTTCATCTAAAGCCGATGTGATACAAACCTTATACATAGACGGGACCGTTAAATAAAGCACTACTCAGTCTCTCTCTCTCTCTCTCACCCCTTCTCTCGCTCTCATTTGTCCATGGAACACAGTTCACTCCGGATAAGACCAAATGTAATTGTCAGTTACAGTGTTCTGACAAGCAAGAAATGACCTTTCGAAACACTCCACAGGCGACCCTATCTCTCACAAATTAAATAAAGAATGACAAGCAGACGTAAATGGCAGACTGAAGGATTGTTACCAGCGTCTTCACAGTTTCAAGGGAAAAGAATCGATTTTCCTGCAAATTTAAATATTCCCTGTACTGTAATTTTTTTCGAAGTGCTCAGGTTTGCAAACGAGTATCACTTTATTGTACACTTCGCAATATTTAGTTGAATACAAAAACCGTAATTACGTTTATCTACTGCAAGTAATATTTTATGCTCTAAATATGACTGGTTTAGCCTACAAATCTTGCAAATAAAGCAAACTTGGTGCACAATTTTCTTAGTATATTTATTTCTTTTCTCTATATGTTTCGGGCGACTATGTGCCCATCATCAGGAGAAATAACTGTATATATGCGACACTTGGTATTTGTCACTCTGTGTGGGTGACTGTCCGGTATGCAGGGTGCAATGATACTAGAGTCATCCACACAGAGTGACAAATACCAAGTATCGCATAGATACAGTTATTTCGCCTGATGATTGACACACAGTCGCCTGAAACATGTAGAGAAAAGAAATAAACGTATTAAGAAAATCGTGCATCAAGTTGGCTTCGTTGGCAAGATATACAGAGATGCACGGTAAACAAAACTAAAAGTAGCCTACAAATTTAATATAAACTCAAATTTTACTTAAAACGGAAAATTTTATTCATTTTAGGCGCGTTCGCAACATGGCGAAAAGCCTTATAATATTTCTGTTTCTGTCTGTTCGTCCGTCCACCCTATGGAACTCGGCTTCCACGGGACATATTCATGAAATTTGATATTTGAGTATTTTTCGAAAATCTGTCGAGAAAATTCAAGTTCCCTTAATATCTGACAAGAATAGCGGATACTCTGCATGAAGATCTATGCACATTTATGATAATCTCTCGCTCTATTCTTCTCAGAATGAGAAATGTTTCAGGCAAAAGTTGTATCGAAAATAAAACCACACATTTTATATACAGTAATTTTTCTCCCGAAAATCGTGCCGTTTATGAAATAATGTGGAAATGTGTGATAGAGCCAAACAGCCCACAGGAGCATGCGATTTTCATGCTACATAAATAAGGCTATAAACACACACTCAGACTATGTAATATTTATTACTTTTCCACGGCAACAATAGTCCGCGAAAGCGCCTTACTGTTACATAATACGCGCACTACCTGCCTTGTTATACATGATAATTATATGCTGTCTTGTATTCCACGCGTGATACTAAGTATATGCATAAGACGTACCACATTAAGACACTTATTCTAATAATAAAGATACGCTGATCGCAGGATATAAACTTGCAGAAAAGAGCTGAAAATTTCACAATACGAAATCCTGTATAAGTGCTTTTAGAATTCCAAAGTCATATCAAATTTAGGTCTCAATACTTTAAAACCTGCTACGTTATAAATGTACGGCAGATCATAAATGAGACACATAGTATAATGGACGTATTGTACAATTTTCACGCACAAATATTTATTACCACCCCTCAGATTAAAAAATAAGCTAGGAGAAATATGGATTGATAATAATGTAAAATATTTCCTTCTTGAAAGGAGGGATTGAAAGATTTATGGAAAATGTCACCAACCCCTATGAAGGAAGGAAATATTATAGAGAGAAGAAGAGATAGTGAAGGACAGCTTGTCAATAACTAGAATATAACCGCATGGAGAGAAACTTGAGCAGCCTGCTAACGTTCTCAGTTTTGAATTACAAGCTTGCCACTCGATTTCCTATCAATGCCCTGTCTGGATTCAGCCTTCAACATTAGGCTGCATGAATCAGAATGTTTCAATAAATTGTATTCTAACACTTGGTTATGTTGTGATTTCGTCTCACGAGGAGAACTGTGATCATTTTCGTCAGTTATGAAATCATTTATTCCGTCATGTAATATACCCTGAACCGAGGCTCCCCTGCCCATTTTTTTTTTAATTTTCGTAACAAAATACGAACTATTTAAATGTATTTACTGCTCCTTTGTATGAGTACCCGTTACACTGTCAACTGTCTCTACGGTTCAGAAGAGAAGGTTATTCCTAGTTCGAATATGTGAAGCACTTACAAACTTTTCTCCTGTATTTATTCCTTGAAGACTAGAATTATTAAAAAAAAATGTAATCCTTACCTCACAAAGAACACATTCCGTCTCACAAAGATGTTTAGAAAATTAGCAGCTGTTTCTTCGAGAAACATAAAAAACAAATAAGCTGTGGGAACAAAATTTACGGTTTTAAATGGTACTCCAGGCGGTATACGGAGTTACCATTACGCATTAAACAGTTACGAAACAAACACTTATACATCTCGATGTTATTTAATTAAGAAACGTTACATATGTGTGCGAAATATAATTCATTTTAAAAACTGTAAGTTTGAATATATACGAAGGCACACTATTACTAGCAATTTAATATGTCTATCAGTACTTGTTGCTTTCAAGTCTGATCACTTTTCAGTATTAACGGCGTAACTCATACCTCTTTGTCAAAATTCGTTGCGTGAACAGTATTGAACTGTTAGGCTGATAATGTGAACTGTCCATACTGTGCCCTTTTCTGCTCTCTCTATCTGCTTCACCGAGCAACAGAAATTCAATTTGTTGTCAATTACTACAGCGAAATGGGGTATGTGATTTATTTTCACAGAAGGCGCCATGCAATATTCGTGCCGGAAACTGATTTCCCCTGAATTTCCATAATTTTTTTTCATAAAAACTAAAAATATTTGTCAGAAGTTCATAGGTCATCCCTATACAAAATTAGAATTGATTGTCCTAAAATTACCTTTGTTATGTCCGGCAAATTTAACAGACCAAATGAGGGGATATTATCGAACATGGAGGATGAGACCCAAAACATTAAGCAGGTTAGTATAGCGGTATGCCACATTTCGGAGTTATCCGATGAGGTTCTCCACCTATTTATGGTTATTACGACTGGTGTTTACTGTAGTTTAACACGAATCCTCCATGCTACCATCAGGACTTTCACACACCCTTACCTACGAACAATTCATAACGTTTTTCCTGTTTCATTTTATGTTTATATATACATACATATATATATATATCCTTGCGTTTGGGAAAATTATCGCAGGTTATCCAATAATATGTGTATTAAATTTAATACAATTTTCCGTTTGGGTAAACAAATTCGAATATCGAAAACTCTATGTTCAGAATGAACGTCTCGGTCGAGTGGGCAGCTCTGCCGTTTCCCGGATTTAAATCTGTTGTCCTTTCCTCAAATCCTCCAAGCAAATTTTGGGATATTAAATGAAACTTTCACCTCCTATACTTCTTCCCACTTACTTTGTACCTGGTTAGTCATTAGCCATCGTATCATTCGACGCTAAAATGAGCTTCTTACAACACTGTTCAATAAATCACAAATGAACAAATAAAATACACAATAATGTTAGCGTTTTTTTCCTTGAAGTTAATTTTCTCTTTTCGGCATCAACGTTGTACAAAGAGGGCACGCAATAACTGCTCGATAACTTCACAGGTTACAGGAACACTGTTTAGCCAAAGATTTTCTGCGTTTTCTGGCAGTGTATTCTTCGTATCTACAATGTTAACCACGTCCAGTCAGTATCATTACGTTCACTTTAAGGCCTAAAAATTATTTCTACCAGCATGAAATTCAAAGTCGGACATTCTACGTGACGCTTTCGCAGTTTTACTTATTCTTCAAAATTTAAGCCCAAAACAGTAGGTCAGTGTTTGGAGAAATTCATACCACATCGACTTCCATAATATTTTTATAATCTGATAGCAAATGCGCGTGATAAGCCATTATAGAAAGATATTAAAGACAATAATCATGCGCATCTATTGATATAATGTGGGTAGAATGCCGCTTTAAAAATCGCGTACGTGTACATCGCCCAGATTCCCCGTGCATGGGTTTTGTATCATGACATATACGTACAGAATAAGATCTCTATTTGACACTTGTCATAAGAATTTTTAACGTAGACACTAAGTCCTGTGCAGTATTAGAATTATGTTTATTACAGAAATTTAGTAAAAATCATGAAATTTAATAACAGGTCTGAGTCGTAAGCAGTTATACCACGACCCGTGATCACATGTGACACAAGACGGCGTTTCGATGGAAGGGAAGGTCAAAACATGGGCTACCATTTTATTTTGTGGTTATCAGGTGAAGGATACTGCGTGGCTTCAAGAGAAAGTCACGCTTATGCAAAGCATGTTCGGCTGTCTGTAATATTTTAGCACTGATATTACAACACTGGCAGCCAAACCTAGAAACCTAGCATTGCTACAAAAATGAAAGCATGAACCTACGGAAGACGAAAGACCCCATCACGGGCTACCTCCAGGCTCACTATAATACCTTGGAGGGGAAAAAATAAAAATCTTGAAGGGAGAAGCACATTTAGTGAGCATTATGAAATACGTGAAGTGGGATGAGGGGTATGGACCGGATTGATCTGGCTCAGGATAGGGACATGTGGTAAATGCGGTAATGAACCTTCCGGTTCCACAAAATGCGGTGAATATCTTGAGCAGCTGAGCACTGGTTACTTTCTCAAGAAAGAATTTGCTCCATGAAGTAAGTAAGTAATGAAATAAGCAATACAGAATTGCGCCACAAAATTAAGCCCAATGTACGTAACATCTGTAGCCGCACTATGTTTCCCAAAGAGTCGACACTTTATTTACAGTGGTCATACGTCATCATTCTTTCAGCATCATGATGTCGTCATGTCTCACATAGCATACATCAAGTACTGGACCCAAAGTTCTAATCAACCGAAAACATAACGAGCAGTCATCAGCTTGAGGCTTATTTTGCCCAAATAGAAACGTCTAATTCACAATCACTGGCACCAATATCCTAAACTGCATTTTCAGGAGATTCTTTTTCTGACGGCTGTCTGCGGCGTGTTCCATTTGTGCAAAGATTAGCCACTTCTGCTCTACTGCTGAAGCATTTATCGAAATGCGGTCCAGAGTTGGGCCACTTTCAAGATAGCCCACACAACACTCCTACCCAACTGAAGTTCCTGGATGTTATATAACTCTAACGAACTTAACAATGAGATGGGAATGTTACAGCACCGGAAGGCCTATTCATGAACAGCAGTCCCATAGGGTCCAAGTAAGTTAACGTTCCCATATTTTATGACAACGGCACAGGATGGTGGTAAGGTTGTCAGCCTTACGCACCGGTCACCTTTACCCCCAGGAAATGCTCCTGGTACTCATTTCTGTTACAGGCTGAGTCGATCCCGGGTCGTAGTGCGAACGGAAGGATTTTATGTCAATGAAAAATTCCAATGACACCGGAAATTTTTTTCCCGCTAGGATAACATGTACTTTATTCTTGCCTTTTATCAGAGTACAATAGAACTGTACAAAAATAGACGTGTCCTGTAAGACCGCCTTTGGAATTACTCAAATAAGCCAAAGCCCATGTCATCGTCTGATTCTTCAGATTCTTCCTTCTTCTTAGCTTCTTCTTTCTTTTCAGCAGGTGCAGACTCTGTTAACTGCTACAGTTACAGGAGTTCCTCCGAGAGCTGGTCCACTTCCTCCAACACCTGAACCAACATTCGTAATTAATTCCTTGACATTGATACCTTCCAACGCCTTCGCAAATAGCCCTGACCAATAAGGCTCCACATCTACCGACGCAGCCTTAAGAATTGTCTGCATCTTCTCCCCCGTGATGGCTACATCGTCATTAGACAAGATTAAAGCTGAATAAACACACGCAAATTCTGCCTTTGAACCCATGTTACGTAAAATTCCACCGTACTTCGAAGGATGTTCAGACGTTACCGCACAACTCCCCGATTTGGGTTTAGCTTAAAAGAAGAAGCACAATACATACAATTCACATACCTCGTAACCGGAGGGATCGAACCAGCACCGTAACCACTGTGCTACCGCGGTCCCCCTATTCATGAACAGCAGCCAGTATAAATTCAGTGCCAAAGATCATATTAAATTTCTTGTAATAAAGTAAAAGTAATGCGTCTTCATAAGGTTGAAATCGGCAAAAAAAATATCTACAGATAAGTTTTTCTTTTACAGATCTCTCCGTGGGTCTCATCAGTGTTCTAACAGATATTATCTGGAGGATAACAATCGCCTGGAATGCTGGCAACGTCGCCTGTAAAGTTATCCGTTTTCTTCAGGTAAGCTTAGATAAACATATTTCAACTAAAACAAGTTACAATTAAAAACAATGTACAAGCAAAACGAAAACGTTAGTTTCTTTATAGAACAGACTTTATAAAATACTAGGGTGACAGATGGTATTCATTGAGAGATTGCAAGAAGATGTAACGGCTGCAATACCCTCTCTTCCTTTTGGCAGAGGTGGGTCGGACGAAATTTGAATGCAGTTCGTGCAAGTTGCCTACACCTGTTGTTCACAATACGTTACTGACAACCAGAAAACGAATGTCTAAACTTAGCTATACACTTTGAAGTTTGTCAGAAGTTATTTGAAAGTGTATTATCCCAATGAACTGGCACGAAACTGTGCAGTTGTTCTGAATGCTGTTGGAGACAAGTTTCTTATTTCGCGTACACGCGTAGAAAAGTCTTCAAAACTTGGCCCGTAACAAATGAAATTTGTATCTTAAAACTGTCATTTGCAGCAAATTTAACTTAACCTTCAAAGAAAAAAAACAACACGAACAACGGCACGGCTAACAGGTCGATGCCTGACATCTGGTACGGGACTCAGTACACGAAACATTTAGTATTTTAGAAAATAAATTCATTTTAAGCAAAACACCTAGGAGATTTGTTAAACAAAATTACGTGCGTGTGGACTGTACCCTAGCCTTCATATAACAACATCACTAATATCGCAGATTGTACAGTTATATTTTCCCATGCTATATTCTGTCACAGAGCATTGCACTACTTCTGGCATGCAGTAATATCATATCCTCCATGCGCCTGTCCACACACAACGCAAGTACATTTCTCTGCCGGGATGCTGAAGTGTTATATTGCACAGATATTGAGACGATAGTCATGCAAAGCGCGACGTGTCAGCACGTATCAGCAGATAATTTGGTAATTTGTCTTTGTACTCTCGAGTTTGGTCATGTCATCGGCGTTACAGTAACAAAGACTTATTACCCCGATCGTTCAGGTGCACAAACATTTTGCGTCTGCAGCCGGAGTTTTTGAATGTGTTCTAAAACCGTAACAGAAAAAATGATAACGTTGCAGGTTAGGGCAAACTGTTTGTACGAAAATAAATTAACTACCGGCTCGGTGAGTGTGATACAAATATGTGTCGTTCGCCAAACAATGTCCCAATCCTACACACATACTTTAAAAAAAAGGTTAGGTCTCTGTTCATGCAGTTGCGGGAAATTAATTTTTGAAAATGAAAAAATTTTAAGTTGTTGAATTTATTTAAGGCGCTTCGGGTTACGCTGAAGGAAAGCGCTAAGTAATAGATGTAATGTTACTGAGCAATAAGATGTTAGGTGTACATGTGTCACCGTGTTGCTAGCACTGGTTACGTTTCGTGGGGACAGTGGCTCTAATGTACATGGTGGTGAAACACACATCCGCAGGCCCCACACCAAACAAACAGCGTGACTGTACTCTCCCATGAAACACGGCGTCAAACTCGCAACAGCAAAGACGGATCACTGTGAACGCGGGAGGCGCTACTTATTTCGAAGGCTAATCAGAACACGGGCGACAGCCTCATATATATGAATCATGAGTGTTCTTAAAGACTGGAGGGTAAAATTCTAATTTCTAGGATATTAAGATTCGAAGATTGGTAACTAGGTACCCACCTTATTCTGACATGTTGATACCCATATATTAACGGACACGGCATCACGCCCCAGAAAAGGGAAACCTTACTTATTAAGCATTATAAATTCTTATGTGGCCTACTGGCAATATCCAAAAGGAGCTCGGATAGCTTAGTCGTTGTAATTTGGCACTAAAACAGAATAACGAGGGCTAATGACTATTTCAGGTGACAAATAAATCATTGTTAAAGTTACTCGTGCTTACACTTGCCATTAAATGACCTGTCTATAAATTAACATCATATTCTTGAATAATATTTCAATTGTGTACGAAAATACCATTTCAACGAAAACTGTTTTGATTCAAAAGGGATATTATTCTTCCTCACTCGAAACACTGTTATAAAAATGTGCATGAGTTTTATACAGCTACCTGTATCAGGTGTTACCAAATTATCAGTTTCATACCGGCAATTGTATCAGGTCTTAATAAATTATCAGTTTTGGTGTTCATCGATGTGACAATCAAGTCATTGAAGTACTATTCATAATTCTTACCGTCCTCTGAAATGCGTTGCCGTGTAGCTTGTCAGATAGGGTAAATTTGCTGATTACATATTCCAGAGAAAATGTGGAGCAAGTAGGTTCCTATCTACCAAACTACACAGCGTTATACCCAAAAGACCACAAATATGATACTCAGCGCCATGATAACATAAAGTCTTACGTATTGATTAGTAAATTCATGTCGTAATTAATGCTAACATGGGGACCGTGTGAAACTGTTTAGATGGAAGGACCATCAGTGTTATTTAAACTTACTTCAGAATTTTATAGCATTTTATTAAGCCCATTTTGGAGAGGAGGGAAATCTCTTGCCTATTCAAACAGGTGCAGGAGATTTTTTCTCCCCCCAAACCTCCAGACCACTACGGGGCCCACCAATAGCTACCGGCGGCTCTATTCCCTACAGCAAAGCGGCCGGGGCGTGAGGCTGACCACTCTTACCTCCATATTATGCCGAGATTAAGAATGAGTGGAGAGATACATCCACGTCCCCTACATGACTTAATGACGTGTACAGGATTAATATTGCCTGTAAAATAATAAAGCTCTGACAACGACGAAAAGTTCGTTACAGCATGTTAGAGAAAGTATAAACAGCAACAACATCACCACAAGCAGGCGTACGTTGGCAATATATCGCTGCAATATGACAAGGCAGTGCATGCGACAGCAATAGGCGAAAAATAGGTGCTTTCACTTTGATAGCGTCTTTCTTTGAAACTGATGTAAATGTTTCGGTGTAACAGCACGTAAGAAAGTCCAACATTCTGTACTACATCCTACACAGTGGGTACCGGGTGTCTACTGGCTGGAGTAAAGCGGTCGGGGCGTGGCGCAGACAACCCACCCTTATCTAGCGCCAAGGTTAAGGAAAGAATAAAGAGATACCTCTACTCCCTGGAGTAAAGCGGTCGGGGCGTGGCGTAGACAACCCACCCTTATCTAGCGCCAAGGTTAAGGAAAGAATAAAGAGATACCTCTACTCCCCCTCTGGGCCTTCAGGGCCTGCTCTAGGGTGAACTTTACTTTTTCACTTTTACTACCTCATACGCAATTCCGACCTTCCTGCCCTCCAATTTGTCTTTCTTTACTTCGCGTTCTTTTTAATTTTACGAACTTCAGACTCGACATAACGCCATAGTAAGACAAAATTGTGCATAGCGATCTTTTTTGATATCGTCTTATTTTGTTTCATGCTCCAGTGCGTCGTCACGTATTCCTCAACATATGTGCTGGTGGCTCTAAGCATCGACCGCTACGACGCCATTACTCATCCTATGAATTTCACCGGAAGCTGTAAGTGCATTTCATAACTTTATTGCTCAGAAATATCCGCAAAAATGCATATGCAAGACAGACGGTCAGAAAATAAGTTTACGATGTACATATTTTGGGTTTTTAAGTTTCAACTCTAATAAGAGCACTTCTTACACTAATGTACCCCTACTCCACTGCTTGCACAAATTATATCGGCCGCATGTGAGGCATCTGCCAAATAGTGGTGAGAGGTTTTCTATTCCTTGCTGACGTAAGTTCATGTCCTGAGTCACAAAAGTTTCCATCTCGCGATGATCTCTAAATTTGTGGCCGCCAGGATTTCTCTTCACTACCAGAGACAAATGATAATCGCTCGGCGACGAATTCCCCTTCACATAACCGCAGTCAGTACAGCTTTCAAAGTTATGACGTTATACGCCATTTAAACTTATTTTCTGACGGCCTTCGTACATGTTACTATATATATATATATATACTTACTTACTTACTTACTCCATGGTGCAGAATCCTTCTTGAGAAGCTAACTGGTTTGCAGCTAGTCAAGAAATTCCCCGCATTTCATGGAACCCGAAGGTTCATTACCG
>Ga0123352_10016937_pt1 | contig 11616 bp, 9 predicted proteins | sample TergutLab28metaG_FD_89700 | JGI IMG/M metagenome (GOLD analysis project Ga0123352, IMG submission 89700) | Labiotermes labralis P1 segment gut microbial communities from Petit-Saut dam, French Guiana - Lab288 P1 | ecosystem: Host-associated > Arthropoda: Insects > Digestive system > Gut ...
GAGGGGAAACCCCCCCCCCCCCCCCCCCAAGCTATGCCATCCAAATAAATCCATGATACATGCATTCACCCTGTTTCTCTAAGATCAGTTTTAATGTTACCCTCTCATTTGTGTGTAAATTTTTCAGATGATCATACCCTTCCAGGTTTTAATTCCTCCCATGCATGTTGTATGCCTTTCCGATTCACCCTCACACAGCAATGTTTGCAGTGTGTTGCTAGAAGAGTACACATGTTGACATTGGCATATTTTACAACATTGTAAGGAGACTAACATAGCACCAATATTTGAGTGTGTTTGTGTGACACCTTTCATAAAGAACAGAAAACATTGTTAAACTGCATTACATGTTAGTAAATTTAGTATGTACAGCCTTATCCCTGTTCTGGAGGGCTTAGTTAAATTAAAATTATTGCTTTGTGTGTTGATGTAGTTAAGTGAATTACAAGATGTATGAATGAAGTACTAGTTTGTAAGCTTTTGTTGTTGTGAGATACGGGCCATCGTTACGGTTTTTATAAATGTTTACTGGAAGAGAAACGTAAGAACATGAAAGGACCCAGGTGGGGTACCAGTCTTTTAGAGTGAATACTGCCTTCAGAATTTTATGTTTTGTGCTGTGCATCGGGGACTCAAATTCGTGTCGCTGCTCCACTAGTTCACAGCCTGACGTTTTGATAGGAGCCATCCTGTTGTGTTGTACAATGATAAAGTAATTTATACAGTCAAAACACATATGTATATAAATGTTACTGCAAACATGGTGACGTGTTTTGGTTCACTGAACCATCTTCAGGCCAATTCTTAATACAAAGTAATGGTACATTCAGTGAGTGTGCACATTATGGGTTTGTAAACAATATGGGATCCCCATAATGTGCGCAATTACTGAATGTACCGTTACTTTGTATTAAGAATTGGCCTGAAGATGGTTCAGTGAACCGAAACATGTCACAAAGATTGTGGTAATGATTATATATATATATATATATATATATATATATTGAGGGTTGTTTGCCTGTGTATCTTCCTCATGAAATAATGTGAAATGCCAACTTGATGCAACAAGGTAATTTTATTGATGTGTTCTTAGCCCGCCATGTTTTGGGTACATACGCCCATCATCAGGAGCATTAGATGTTGAGTTGCAGCACGGCACCATCTCTACTGTACACATGACCTACACAGCGACTGTAGAGACCACCACCCATCCAAGTGTGGATGGTGCCATGCACTGCACCATCAGCACCGTACGCACGATCTATGCAGCGGCCCTCAAGACCACCACCACCCATCCAAAAACTTGGTGCAGAAAACTATATGCTGCACCTCAACATCTAATGCTCCTGATGATGGGCGTATGTGCCCGAAACATGTCGAGCTAAGAATACGTCAATAAAATTAACCTTGTTACATCAAGTTGGCATTTCAAATTATTTCATATATATAAATATATATGTTGTGTTTTGGCTGAATAAATTATTTTATCACAGTCTGACTGTCACTGTAACATAACAAACTAGATCTAAGTAAGTGCAGTCAGATCGTTTCTTTTAACCTCTTTCAAATTTCAAACTGCTCAGGCAGAAGAGCTATGTGCTACATTTGTCAAGCTGGGCTGTAGAGTTGTAGGTTTATTGTTACGTTCTGTGCACTTCTGATGATAATATTTTGGTTTTAATTCTACCCATTAGGGCTGTGACATTGGTATGTGACTCAGTGACATAATCTTTTTTTGGAGGGGAGAATAAGTGTCCATTATCTTGCGCAGAGTCCAGAGAAAGATGATTATGCGAGTGAGACATGGTGGTTTTTTCCAGTTTTTTTTTTGGGGGGGGGAGCTAAATGTATAAATAATGAGCTTTTAAGAACTGCATGTAGTTTTGATATATCATGATATATTTGTTAACTGCAATTGGGTTGACACCCAGTGGCAGTAGTACAGTGCACATTTACACACAAACAGTACATAGAACAATACAATCAACACAAACAATACATAGAACAACACAATTAATTTGGGGAGAGTGCGGGCTGTGCCCTGTCTGTGTGAGTTTTACCCTGGCATTTGCCTTACAACTGAGGAAAAAGCATGGAAAAACCTCAGAGAAGCCGAAGAGTGCCAGTTGGCACGATGAAAACAATATACAGAGCAGAACACACATAAAAATAAGAATACATAAACATAACAATAAGAATACATAACTTACAGAATCAAACAAAAGCATACAAAACATACAACCATATACACAATGATAATAAAAGGAACCAAAAGAACGTGAAGGAATATGATAAACGAAAAAGCCATAAAAGCAGCAGACTTCATGTGATCTGTATATCTTCTAGTAATGTTAGACACCCTGTTACTAAGACTTTTCAATACATGTCGCCCAACTACACTTCACTCCACTTCACTACACTTTTTGACAATACGCTTCCTTCCGTTTAAACTTCACCCAGCTAGAATGGAAAGTATCATTGAAGTGCCAGAAAGGTTCCCCCTCCCCCCCTTGGGGTGAGTGTTTCAAAATGAGATTTGAGGTTCTCACAGTGGTGCTGATGATGATTCATGTCTTCTGGGATGTGAATCCATTTTGATTGATAGATACTTGCCATCATTTCAGAGAAGCTTGCCATCTCCGTTGTCATGGACAGCAAGCTTTTCCAAAATATGATTAATGCTTTACCATTCACCACAGCATCATGTCCCAGAAGACTTGAATAATCAGCGTTGAAAAGGTTTGTTCGTGTCTTACATGTCTGATGTTTCAAAGTTACCTGGCATTCTATACCACAGGTGCACATTTGATGTGTTGTTAATCCTGGTAGTGTTCTGATGAACTAGCTGTCCTCTGAGATTAAGTTCATTGTACACTGTTTATTCAATTGTTTGTTGATGTTGTTAGTTTTAAAACATTTGACAGTTAATAAGCTTTTTGAATATGGTAATTCAAGCCTGAAAAGTAGCACTTTTAAAAAGTGGCTAGTGTACAAATATTTGTATGTTGATGAATACATTCTTCTATTGCAGACAGTATAATGATGTTGAAAGGTTACAAAAATTAATTATTGTTGATGTGTTATTCAATTCACTGTTTCTCTTATGAATGTGTTTGGTATAACGGAAGTGAAAATACTGTGATCTTGTGTGGCCCTGGTTGTTTGCAAAGACAGTACCTGATTTGAATTGTGTTAGTGTGATAACGGTAAAGAAAAATAAAAAAAGTCATAAATATAGTTTATATTTGGCTGTCATACTCTGATGAATATGCCATGTGAACGAAAATTTCTGAAAGGCCGTTACAGTACTTTATTTTAAAAATGTTTATATAAGGCATTCAGTATTAGGTTTTATAGTATGTGTTTATTTTTGAAAGCTGGAAGTAATAGGATAATGTCTGTTGTATGGTTGTTGTAATGATGGTTTGCAGTATAGAGTTTGTGATACACAGGCATTACAAAGTAGTCCTTGTTATGACTTGAAGGATTGACGTTATAAAGTATAAAGTTTATATTTTTATGCGGTATAAAAAAAGAGGGAAACACTGGCTTATTTTTTCAGATAGAATTAATTTTCGTCTCTTATTTAGGTGAAATATGTAGCGATAGAAAAATAATTCTTGGTAATGCCCTACTTCAATCAGTCCGTAAGTTTGGTGTTCAGTCGCAGCGCTCGCTATATGTTTCGCGGTTTTTGTGTATTTGATGTCATGTGATCCCGATGAGCGTAAATACTCGAGCGACGCTGCGGAAACATGAATACGGGTTTAATGAACACAAGACCGTATCTTCACGAAGTAAGGAATTAATTTTTTTTTAACTTTGGTAGGTTTTGTAGTTTGTAGTTTATGTAATTCTTATATGCCCAAATTTCGGTATAGAAAGGTATTGAAGAGCTGAAATAAATGGCAGTTGATTTGTCATCATGTCGTAATGTACAAAAGAAAATGCCATCCAGTTCATGAGATGTGTTATGCATGGCAGCTTCTTGTACAAAAAAGGAACTCCTTCCAGTTTGCAAGCTGTACTGTCTTTTGTCAACAGATTGTTTTATCGCATGAAGCCTTATTATGTCATGTGTATGGTGTGTTCTGTTTTGTCTTTAAGTGCAGACAACCTTTGCAGATGTTAACTGTAGAACTTCTGTTTTGTAAGTTTGTTAGATTTGAACCTGAATTATAGCTTCGTACTTCTGTCAGAAAATGGTTTTTTGTCGTTTAAAGTAATGGTTCTGATAACTATTTTATGAATTATTCAGGCTTTACCTCAGACAGCAATGTGGATACATTATTGCATCTTCCATTTATGAGGTGTGTTCTGGTCTTATCGTTTTGTGGTGATACCTGACCACAAATTATCTGTCCACTGTAAAGGGTGAAGTGTTTCCACCGGGTGAAGAAACACGTTTTGTGTTAGGGCGGGGCTGTTGTGATTAAGGCAAGTGACATAGTCACCATTCAGGATTCAGCAGGGAGGCAATTGTTTGTATGTTTCATGTATCAGGTAGTTGTTCTTTAACTTCATTGTCAGCAGTGCACTGTTTGTTATAATAAGATAAGTTGCACATCTACTTCAGGTTAACATCTAGTACACACAAAATAAGAGATGGTAGTTTATTTCATCAATATTAGAACTTACTTTTCTGTCACATATACCCAAGGAACGTAATTAATATTCCTGCCCCACAGATGTCACTATTGTTTCTTCTGATTTCATTTTACAAAATATCAAGAGGTGGGTCACTTTTTACAAATAGTTTGGGGTGAAGTGGATCAATACAAAAAGCTTTACTTCATGCTTTTAAGTGCTACCACGTGCTGCGGATAGTCGGGACAATAGAAAACCAAAAGTCCTTTGCCAAGATGGTCGGAGAAGTCCATGTCGAAGGCTGTGAAGAACGTGACATTTGGAAGTGCAAGGTTTCAAAGTGTTGTTTATCTCGTCAGTGCCTTGCTCACTGCTTCAGAATTATATTGTGGAAGTCCATATTAGACATGTATTAGAAGCATTTGAGGACATCAGTTTGATAAAGTAGAACACTATCTATTGCACGCCAAAATGAATGAGAAGTTTGTAAAAGAGAGAGAGCCCTGTAAACAGAGACTCTTTAGGTGTGATACCAATGCAGGTGTTTCAAGCTGCATATATTGTCATGGAAAGGCAAGCAGTTGAAGTTACTTTTGAGGTTGACTGTAGGACTGTACAGCAAGGTCAGCAGCAAGTTGTTCTTTTTAAACATTTGTTATGAACTTGACTTTGTGCACCCCTTTGTGTTGGAGAGTAAATAAAAACAGGCTAACAGCTGTCAGAAATAGGTAAAGGTAAAGTGATCCCATTACAGGCCAGGTGTGACCCAGAGGATGGGTAGAGGCATAACTCTACTCTTCATGACCGCGGCACTAGGAGGGAGTGAGTGGCCAGCAGCACGTCCTGACCGCACTTTACCCCCAGGAAAGACCTGGTACCCATTTTACAGGAGGCTGGGTGGGCCCCAGGGCCAGTCTGGACAGGTGGAAAATCGCGTCCCCACTGGGATTCAATCCCAGACATTCCAGCCCATAGTCAGTCGCTATACCAACTGAGCTACCCAGCCCAAACTGTCAGAAATACTTTATGCAAATAATGAGTTAACCTGCTACATGTTTCGACCCACTAGGGGTCATCTTCAGGCTGATATTTGAAACATACTAGGAAGTATACAGATGTGTGGAAGAGAGATCTTGTTTCTTACAGGATTTTGTTACAAGTCTGGGTTTTACATAAAAAATGCTTTGACGATTAGTATTGATGATGACAATCACAAGATTAAAATTGAATTGAAATTAAATTAGTGGAAGCACTTATTAAAATCTTCAGTTTTTTAAATTAGTGGTTGTTGATAGTGGAATTTTGCTGGTAGGTGTCTTGTGGTTTCATATCGGATGTTCCGATGTTCAGGTTTTTGATGTCCCTTTGCAGTGTGTGTCCTTTTCGCATTGTAGTGCATGGCATACTCGACTTTATTGTGAATTGGTGTGGACTCTTTGAGAAACCAGTAATGATACATAATGTGGATGAAACTGCATTTACTTTGAACAACAAACTTCTGAAAATATGAAGTGGAAAGGAAAAAGCTGACATGCTGAGGATAGTGAGAATGCAACGGTTATCATAGTGCCATGCCATTCATGATAATTGAAAGATTCACTGGGGGTAGCTCAGTCACTATAGCGACTATGGGCTGGACGGTCAGGGATCGAATCCCGGTGGGGATGAGATTTTCCACCAGTCCAGACCGGCCCTGGGGCCCACCCAGCCTCCTGTAAAATGGTTACCTGGTCTTTCCCAGGCGTAAAGTGTGGCCGGGGCATGCTGCTGACCACTCACCCCCTTCTAGTGCCGTGGTCATGGAAGAGTAGAACTATACATCTACTCACCCTCTGGGCCACACCTGGCCTGTAAGAGGAACACTTTACCTTTTTTTACCTTTGGATTCACTGGAATGTCCCATGATTATCTGCCAGCAGGATGTGTAGTATGTATTTTGCATTCTGGCTGTATCAGTGAGGACCCTTTTTACAAGAAACTTCAATATCACACAGTAACTTGAATGAGCTGGAATGTATTGAATTCCAAGTTCATTTCTGGTAGAGTCTGAATCACCTCACCATATTCAGTTGTCTCCATTGTCAAAAATTCTTAAAGGAAGAATTCAGAACACAGAGCAGCGGGCCAATCATCAAACTTAAGAGGAGAATATTATGGACACTTCTGAGAAAAGTTAGACTGGAAGTGGATAGGAAAAGTTCTCCACAACAACATGCTGAAGAGGTGGAGGATTTCTGAGGTGGATGATTCCAGTTTTAATGCAGAAGAGAGCAAAGAAGTGGATGATGTAGGATTTTTGGCAAAAAGTGGGGCCAGTCTGTCTGCAGGAGTGATTGGATTGAGTGCCAGTGTTTTGGAAAGTTTTACCAGGAATTATGTGTTGGAGCCCAAGGTCGCACGTAGGTTATTGTGGAGAATGCGTGATCAGTTACCCATCCTTGCAATTATCACCATTACTGTGTCTTTCTGTTGTGACGCCAGTTATGCCACTTCATCTCCCAGTGTAATACAGAAACACTAATTTTTTAAAGCCAATTCTCTTTCTTAATCACATATTGATATCTACCTTGTAACTTTTCAGAAAATATTAAATATTATTTGTAGTAATAGTTGTCTGTGTTTGAAGTTGAAGTAATTGGTACAGCCCTGCCCTACCATGTTACGGACAGAATCGAATTAAAACATTATGCAGATTGTGTTGATAATTGTATACAAAATATTGTGTACTTGTGCTTAATCAGTGGAATATTAAAAATATCAACACTTTGGGCCCTGACCATTTTATGTTATGGTCCCTATTTCTTTATTCACTTTTGCTCCTGTTTGCCAGTGTGCAGATCACCCATGTGTCATCTTTCTGCTGATTACTGTAGTTTGCTTATCTGACATCGGAGTCTTGCGATTTCTGAGATTTGCTGTGCAACTGCCTTGGTATTTCAAACTTGGTCACACTTTTTGAAGCCAAAATCTGCCTGCTGTTCCTCAGAGCCCTAATTATTCAAAATCTTCGTAATATACTGTTCACAGAATTGTGGATTCTTTGCATTGCATGCCTATGATAATAACTTCATTGGGCACTTGCGTAACCACTGTGACTTGAACTTATGGTTTTGGTAATCTGCTAATGACACCAAATAGTCATTTCTGTATCTTTATTGTTATGGCTCCAGCTGTGTGACTCACATGTAATTGTAATAAAGATGTAGACTCATGAACACGGTGTAAATTATTTACTTCACAGCATGGAAACACTTTATACACGAAGATGTGAGACAACCGCTGGACATAAAGCAAACTTGGAAAAATGTCTTGCATATATAGAATCAAATTTTCAGATATATAAACGGATTTTTAAAGTATTATTACACTGCCTAAACATTAAAACCAATGTGTGTGGATGTAATTTTAACGTCATTAGGACTTGAATGTTAACACAAATCCCATATATTTAACATACCACTGGAAATTATTCCTTGCTTTTAGAATGAAATTGTGAAAGTAACAAAGATAGAGGCTTATTTCATGTGGAAGCAATTTGGCACATATGTACTGGGTGTCCAAAAAGTTGCTTTATTGAGGTGCTGAAGTGCTAAACTGTAATTTTTTTACTTCAGGGTTTTTTTTAATTGTCAGCAGTTGGTGGCACTGTGATTACGCTGGCATGTGTTTCCGTCAACTTAGCTTCTCCCAAGATTTCAGGCTCCCTAACCTGCTTCTGATTTGCATTCTTTGTTTCTGTCCCATTCTGGCCTGGATCTACTCAACAATGCCCACGTTTGCTTTCTTCTGATGTCTCTGACTACTTTTATTTCTTTTCTTACCCTTTTTCTCTCTTCCTCTGTCATCCTCCTTCCCCCATTGTATCTCCATTTTCCCTCTTCTTCGTCAATAGGCCCCGTAGCTAATGCCACGGATGTACTGCAGCCTAGTAGGCTTATTGTACTCACCCAATACCCCCCCGCCTGTTTGGACGTTCCCACGTTCATTGCCAGGTACCTCAACGTCCACGACGACGCGATAGATCCTAGTAGAGAAAGGTGGAATTGTATGGGCGAGAATTGGCCAGTAATTTTGCCTGAAATTGCGACTTCCACGTCAATTCAGGGATCTTTTACATGCCACAGATCTGTGACATGGGACTGACGGCTTTACTTCCTTTCCAAAAGGAAGGTGTGCTGAGGATTTTTTCGCCCTGAAAAATCCTGATGGCTTCGGCCGGGTTTGAACCCACAAACTTGGATACTTAAAGGCAGCACGCTACCGCTAGACCACCGAAGCCGTGCCCAGACATCTTGCATTCATTTCTCCCCCAGTGATGAGGTGTCTCTCCCTTCTCCTGTGCCTCATTAATCATGCATCCCCTTTTACTTTGTTGTCCCATTTTCCTGTGTTTTATTTAATTTTTCTCCCATGTTGTGATGGTAACTTTACTATCCTTCCTGCCCTTTTTACCTCCATGTTTTACTCTGGTGTCTCCTCTTTCTGTGCATCTTTATTTTCTCCCCCACATTCTGATAGTAATTCCTCACCCCCTTCCTTTTTTGTGGTTTTACCTCCTTTATATTTTCCACCCACCTACTCTGATATCTATGTTTAATGCCCCTTACATTCTTTGGCCAATTCACACTCCTTCCTTTCTTCATTATTATTTCTCTTTATTTTTGCCACTTTGAGTCCAGCAGCTACCAATCGTATGCCTCTTTCCATCCTTCCTCACATCCTTGTAGTTACTTACTGCTTCTTCCTTCGTCTTTCTTTTCCTACCTTCATATGTCCACTTTCAATAGGCATTTCCCTTTTCTGAGTGTCTTTTTCTCTCCACACCCTACATCTTGATGGTATGTTCATGTGCCAGCAACCTGATTGGCTCCTCTACTTTTTCTGGGAACCAGTTGCTGCCCACATCATCTCCTGTAGAATAACGCTGCTGCATGTTCCCGGCATTCATGTTCTGTTGTTCTTCCCTTGACGATGGGGACTGATAGGCTTCTGCAAAATGTGGGTAACCAGCTACCAACTTACGCTGCGTAATGTCCCAGAAGATTGAAGGCCTTGTTATTACTTTGTGCTGGTGGCTGGGTTTGAGCAAAGTGGTGTCCCTCGAATCTTGGTAGAGTGACCTACAGGACACTGTGTCTATGCAGTTAGAGGAAGTATCTTCAGAGGGTCTTTCTGTAATTAATTCTAAGCATGGCTGTTACAAAGCAGTTTTGTGCTCAAGAAATGGTGGTGTTGACAGCAGGAGTGCAGAAGTTGCAAACAATCTTGGTGGAGAGTAACGAGTTACCTGCACATGAATGTGAGGATGGAGGCAGAAAACAGACATTTCTTAGCATAGCTGTAATGGCACATATAATATGATGCAGTTGATTTCTTCTTGTGCCGTCCGTTATGACTGCGCCGCACATTAGTGCCAGCGGAAACTTTCACAAGATGGTACACGTTACTAACATGTAACGGGATTTTTTAATGTTCATTTGCTGGGGAAGCCGACAAGTGTGCGGTTTTTATTTAAAAAAAGCAGCATCTGTGTAATTCTTAGACCGCAGTGTGCAGTTTTGTTGTGTTGTATGGTTATTTTTGTTTACTAAATTACTGTATATAAAAAATACAACAATAGACAAAATTTTAACATACACATCAGAAACCTGGATACTAACAGAAATAAAAAGCAAATAAACATTTTTGAAAGGAAAGTGTATAGAAGAATTTTAGGCCCATTATATGACAATGAAAAAGAAAATTGCAGGATATTAACCAATAAGGAAATGTATGCAAGTGTTAAAAAATCTACTATAATAGAGACACTAAGGTTAAATAGAGTACGTTGGTTTGGGAATATACAGAGAAGGAAGAAAATAGGATTCCCAAAAGGGTATTATATATGAATTTGGGAACAACAAGACTGAGAGATAGACCAAGAAATAGATGGCAAGATGAGGTCAGAGAGGATGGAAAAATAGTTGGTGGAGAAGGGTGGCAGGATAAAGTACGTAACGGAGAGGAATGGAAGAAGCTCCTGAGAACGGCAAGGAACCGTCCCATTTCGCACATGCCAACGGAATGAATGTGTATGAAAAAATAAATAGTATCAGAGTCGCAAGGAACTGCTGGCACCTATGGCACCGAAATGTAATGTGTGATTTTCTGGCTGAAAATACTTAGAAAAAGTAGCAGGAGGAATATGCATTTAGCGGTGATCAAGTGTACAACGTGATTTTCACGAAGATGTCCGTTGAAGCAGTGGCTTGTAGTAATGACGTAGCCATTGTAATGTGTACATACATAACCAGTGGCCAATTGTGTTATGTATGGAATCCGTGAATGTTTCGCCTCAGGATTTGTCAGTTCTTGGCCTTCTGATTGGAAAAGTATATTTCTTCTCTTGTGTGTGGCCACATTTACATAGTTTCAATGATGATACTGACAGCAGACCGTAGTGACCGTGGAATGTAATGTGAAAATCTTAGGTAATGTAATTATACATTAGATAAATCTGCGTATTTTTCAGTCAAAAACTAATTCGTTATGGTGTATGCTGTTGCATTTGTACTCTCCCAACTGCTGCATGCAATTTCAGTAATAGTGTTCCATCTTCTTTTTGTTTTTAACTTGTTCTGTTTGATGCTGGGGACTGGAATGTTTTATTTTAGTAAGTCCACTGATTTAATTTGGAGAACAATTGAATGCGGTCTAATTTATACATGCAGTGACCAATGTCTTGAAAGGAGCAACCATAAATGGTGTAACTTATGAAGGAGTAGCCGAGTTCATATACTTGGGTACGTTAATCAGTAATGATAATAGCGTGGAAAAAGAAATACAAAGACGTATTTTGGCATGCAGTAGAACTTATTTTGCCGCTATAAGTATCTTCAGGAATCAACTTTTATCCAGAGCTACTAAAATTATATAAGACACTAATAAGACCAGTAGTGTCGTATGGAGCGGAAGCATGGACGTTGATGAAGAAAGAATAAGCTCTGCTAATTTTTGAAAGGAAAATATTTAGATGAATGTATGGTCCTA
>Ga0123352_10016938_pt1 | contig 11616 bp, 9 predicted proteins | sample TergutLab28metaG_FD_89700 | JGI IMG/M metagenome (GOLD analysis project Ga0123352, IMG submission 89700) | Labiotermes labralis P1 segment gut microbial communities from Petit-Saut dam, French Guiana - Lab288 P1 | ecosystem: Host-associated > Arthropoda: Insects > Digestive system > Gut ...
CCAAATACATATTGAAACTGGCAGGAATATGTGGTTTCTGTAATGTTAATATCTGTACATAACATCAAAGTAACTTGTGAGTGACATAAAGCCATTAAATAGAACTACAAAAACGCTCGCAAAAGCGTCATAGTTGTCCAATAACTTCCAACCACTATACACTGCCAGCAGATGCTCGCCAAGGTCGATGTGAGCTGTATCTAGCGATAGCGCAGGAATGCAGCCAATGGAGAGGGGGTCCATCCCGTTGTGTGTGTGATGAATAAAATTAGTGGAACACAATTTATCCTATATTACATTAAAATAAACTTAGCAATACCAGCTCGGGTGAAGGTAGAAGTTACACTTAACTTCTTAGCTACAGGAAGCACCTACAGAACTCTAGTAAGTGATGATGCGTTTCAATCGCATTTGATTATTTCTACAGTATAGCTAGGTTTCATAACAGACACTCGTGGTAGGTTTTTCTTTAAACTGTACAATAGAAATAGTTTGAATAAAACATTTTGATGTTTGACTACGTCAACTTTGCAATCGATGGCGTCGTTAAATAACACCACTCATTCACGCAAAAAAAAGGATGTTGCTCTCAGTTGAGGTAATCATAGGACCGTTGTTACTAACGAATATAATCGGTGTTTGTTGTGATAGACGCACGAAATCCATAAACCGAATATACAGCAACAATTCAGTTTCGAATATTGAAGCTAGAGGAACATACAGTAATCATTGCGGTTTAAGTGATTTATATAGAAATCATCATCATCATCATCATCATCATGTTCCTGAAGGGTTAGGCGTGTTTCCTGTTCCTTGATCCTCAAGATGAAGTTGGTCCCCCCCCCCATCTCTTCATCGGTCGTCCTATGTTCCTTCGTATTGAGTGTCGGTCCACTTCTTCCTTTTGAGAATTTTACGAGTATCTTGGTATCCCCTGGATAGGTTACCGGCCCGTCGCAGGGTGAGTCTAGTGGTGGGGCTGCCACCTTGATGCCTCTAGACCTGCATGCTTTTCTGTAAGGGTGTGCTCCCTTAGCTGAATGGGCCCAGTTTTAAGGCGCTGGACTTTCGCCTGCACCCTCTCCCGTCTGCTGCAGTTTTAGCTGCATTGCCCAGGGGTCACGCGGCCATAGCCTTCGTGGACTTGGGAGTAGGATTTGCCGACAGAGCCGCCGCCGTTGTTGCCGTTGGTTTTCTCAGGATTTATGGGTTTTACATATCAGCATCTGTATAACCCCTGAGACCATGTCGGCCTTTGACCCCTATTTCTATAATGTGCATCATTAATTAAAGACAGACGCTGACCCTTCCTAGAACAACACAAGTCCGAATACCGTTTAGTAGCTGTATCATGTTTGTGATGCTGGTGGCCGTGCGGTGTACACGTAGGTAGCCTGAGGCAGCTGGATTGCTCGGATCGGGGTTCGAGTCCCGCAAAGTACATGGATATGTACGTCTGCTGTGTTTGTTGTGAGTTGTGCAGGTAGCGGCCTCTGCGTCGAGCAGATCACTCGTTCAGAGGAGTCCTGCCGTGTGTGTGTGTGTGTGTGTGTGTAAGAGAGAGAGAGAGAGAATCTAGTAACCTCAACAATGAGGCGGCCTAGGCCCGATTTGGGTTGTCGCGCCACAGAGAAGGAAAGAAAATTTTATCTTTCTTATGCCTTCGGTTTGAGCCAGTCACCCCTATGAAATGTGTGGAATGCTAATGACGCAGTTTACGAACTGCGTATCAGCCTGGCGGCTTGTTGGAGACTTGCATCGACCGGGTTACTGTGGCATTGTTAGTGTTAAGTACTGTACTTAGCGCAGTCCGTATAGCGAATCGCTACGGGAGGGACGGTCCGGGGATCGGATTGCGATTGGGACAAGATTTTCCGCGCCCGTCCAAACCGGTACCGGGGCCCACCCAATCACCAATAAAATGGGCACCGAGTTTGTTTCCTTAGGGTAAGGCGGCCAGAGCGTGGTATTCGACACCCAACCCAATCTAGCGCTGAGGTTAAAGAAAGAGAAGAGCTATACCTTTACTCCCCCTCTGGGCCGTCGTGGCCTGCTGTAGGGTGACCATTATCTTAGAAGCGAACTGCTTGTGGTAGAAATGTAGGAATGAAATTTGAACGAAGGTTCAGCTCCACGCATTCTTAACACGGCCCTAGCTGAATAAATTCGTCTGCCATTTCATGTACAGTATGGCCAAAAGAACCAAAATGAAATTCTGCCGGAAACACAATAAAGTAAATTAAACAGACAAGCAAGTAAGGTAGCCGACCTCTTTATTATGCGTTAATTTATGCACAAGACAGACTAGCCATCAATCACGTATCTGGAAGCACTACATCACCAATCTGGACGGTTATTTGGATTAAATATTTTATTGAAGATTTGAAAATCCGAAACGCCGATTTAGAAACAAATGCCGAGTTAAAGATTCAAGTCTTATGCGATATAACGCCGTGAAGACTGGTAAATACTGTAGGTGTAGACCAATCTGAAGATGGAAATATAAGTGCGTTATATCCCAGCATACCACTGTGAGAACGTCAGATGTGTTGTGCTCCGCACGAAACGTCCGTTACACAGCGGCTGGTGTCCGTGAAAGGAACGATATGTTATCTGTAGAAGGGAAGGTTCTGCGACAGTACGGTTCGAATCGGGTTCCGCGAAGCGCTTGATAAAAGCTTGGGCGCTGTGCGAGCTGGCGAAGTGACTGCTGTCAGATTAGGTGCCCTTTGTGCCCCATAATCTGATATCAGCTCTGGAGAGGTCTGTCCCTATACCAAAATTCCCGATGGCCCCCAGACTTAAAATCTTAATGTCCTCTGGGTCCAAGAAAGGAATCCAGATATACTATCCTTTTCTCCCAAAAGTCCCGGCAAGCGAATCCCCTCCAGGTTCACCAACGGGGCCCCTATGGAGAGAGATGCCCATGCCCAGAGCCTTTTCTACCTATCCTCCAGGGTCCCCAGCAGGGGAGCCCCCACTCCAGGTTCGTCTTCACAGAGCTCCCATAAAGAGACGCTCCACCTCCATCTCTCAATGTACCCAGTAGACGAACCCACCGGGGGCACCGATATTTGCCTGTTGTGTTGTGCGCTGTCAGGTAGAACACGACAACCACACGAAACCACTAAACCCTCGCTCCCAGCAATCCGGCGGCCGCACACTCCCTGGAATCAGCGATCTCCAACCACGGCCTGCTACTATTGACAATAAACAATGATTTGACCGTGACCGAGGAGCGTCTTACCCTGAAGGCCGACACGTTCCCTCCTACACTAGTCACTGGTCGCTGCTGCAGTTAACAACCCGCTTTGCATCAACTTTATGACTTTCCACACTGAACATGTGGTCAACTGGTGGAGTAAATTATTGGAGCAGTGTGTGACTACTAGTAATATTTGTTCGAGAGTTGTGAATAGACGCTACATAAAATGCAGATGTCATTTAGAATAATGTAACACACTGAGCCAGTAATACAGTAAAAGAATCATTAGATTTCCAGTTACGAAACTTATCGATGTTGTTAAGCTGTTAAGAACGCCAGCCAGCACAGTGCAAGACACGCACTACAGATCAGCAGCTGCGGTAGATCAAATGCTGCCAGAAAACAGGCTGCATCGAATGACACACTGGGTACAATGAGTCGTCTTTTTCCACGGCTCGTGGGGGGGGGGAGAGAATGGATATATAACTCCACTCATTCTTAACCTAGGCACTAGATGGAGGTGAGTGCTTAGCTTGACGCCCCGGCCGCTTTCACCCCAGGAATAGGAGGCTGTGGTTTTAAAGGAAACAATTTGTTTCCCAGAACGGGAATCGAACCCTCGATAGTCCAGTCCTACTTGACTCACCGTGTGATAACCCTAGCGGCGATTAAACAATTTATGTCATTATCGAAATAGCAGTGTCGAGTTTGCTGACAGATTCTAACTAGAGTCATTAATAGTTTACAGTGCTTGGTGCAGTGCTGTTATTCATCATTGACAGTCGCGAACTTCGTAACTTACATGGGAAGATAAATTTGATTGACGCTTTCAGAGAATATTTAATTACAAAATAAACGGTACTATTGCGACAGCTTGGGATGGGTCTCATGCATAACAAAAAATACACAAAGGGAATGTTGTGCCTACCCACGTGATGAAGGTATGAAGAGGGAGTAGAGGTACAGCTCAGTCATTCTTAACCTCTGCACGAGATGGAGGTGAACAATCAGCTTCACGCCCAGGCCATTTAACTTCCGGAAAGAACCCCGGCACCCTCGTGACGGCTGGATCGGCACCAGAGCCGGTCTGGTCGGTTTTCGGGAAGGGAAGATCGCCTTCTGCTGCCGAACACGAACTGCGGACCGTCCGGCCCAAAGCCAGTCGCTATACCGGCTGAGCTATCCGGGCCCCCACAATTAAAAGATAAACAGTTCCTCGGCCATTGTGTCTTCTGATGAGGCAGGAACACGTCCTTAAGGAACAAAACAAATTACAAGATCCCGATTGGTTTGGGATACGCACAAAGAAACAGAGATAAATGAAAGAGCCCCTTACTAGAGGGCTCTGATATTCCACCTCTGACAAAGATGCAACTGCACAATGGAACAGAGGGCAGAATCACATGGCGTAGAGTGAGGCGGGCTAATATAGGCCTCGCAAACGCTACCAGTTAAACAGGCGTCGGAATCTGTGGTTTCGGATATTCCTACAGGCGGGCAGTTCGTTGTTAAACGACAGGTGAAGTGTCAGTTTGCACCGGTAACTGTACGGTATTCACAGTTCCAATTTCCGTCTTAGTTTCTACAGACAACGGAAACCTGAACGCGGAAAGGTCCGTGACTTCAGTGCCATTGGAACCCCTGACCCCAGTAGCCCACGACAGTGCGTGCCGTTCCACGCTGCAACATCTCAAACACGTCTTTCTTAATAAATCAGAAAACGAAACACTTAAAACAAGACACGTTACCGGCGATTCAGTTTCAAACCCTGAACGGGCTCCATGTAGATAGATTTTGTTGGTTGTAAATGATTTAATAAGGAAAACCGTAAGATGTGTGAAAGTCGTTATGGCTTTGAGTAATTTGAGCCTGGGCAAAACATTCAACTGTCCAGTCTGTAGAAGCTTTGCAACTGAGTGTTTCTGTATGAAACACGAGATGTTATCGTTGAGCACGTGATTCATTCCGTAGCAGCACCTATATGTTCGTTTAACGTTAGTTTGATGTTTAGGGATTTAAATCAGAGCTGCCAATGAGATTTGGTTTTCTAAAGAATTAATTCCGCCAATGGGATTTTTCTAAATTCGAATTACAAGAATAACTTGATACATAAAGGGGTAGTTAGTTGAATGAAGGAGGAGACGCAATGCGAGGAGGCACTTTCTTTGGACCGTTGGAGTTGCAAGCATGCAAATTTCGATGCTCCGTAAAAGCATGTATAGTTTGGGCAATATTTATATAAATAGATTAATCTACTGTTAAGTGTTTACTCCAAGTGCCGTGGTCACTCATACTAACTTTTATATTTTCCATTTGATTATTAGAACATATTAAACAAAAATCAAACGTCAGTTTTGTAAAATACATTGCAATTAATAAATAAAATTAAAGAACACTGAATCACGTGTGTGTCAGTGTGACAGCCAGTCGCAGTCTATCGTGGACCTTTCAGAGACCTCCAATGTAAATTACCGTGTGATGAAGATCTACAAGCTTGCTAAGCAAACGGGAAGCTACTCGCCCAAATCCACGCGGAAAGAGTACGGTAGCACACATGTCACATAAATTTTTGCACATTTACCATTCCTAACGCGCAAATAACTGCCGATCCCATTGGCCGCGTGGTCTAAAAGGCGTGGTTCTGCAGCCGCTCGGTTGTTGGAGTTACAGGTTCGAATCCTGTCTGATGTGAGTGTTGTGTGTTGTCAGGTAGACTGCGACGGTCCGATCACTCGTCCAGAGGAGTCCTACCATGTGTGTGTGTGTGTGTGTGTGTGTGTGTGTGTGTGTCTGGGTGTGATCGTGAAGCCTCGAAAATGATGAGGCCTGGCCTGGCCCACTAGGGGGTCGTCGTACCATAAAATAAGTGCGGTTGCGGGAATCATATGAAACACGGTAGATATATTTACCAGAAGGCCATAAGCTGTTGAACAGTATCTTCATGAAGTTTCTCCGGTATGTCAGGCATAGAGTGATATAAATCAAAATAAATTGCGTCCCCTCATTTCTGTCGCCTTTCAAATGTCGTACCCACGTTAATGTAACTGTAATACTATTGTAAAAGCACTAACTTCGCAGTTCTTTACTTACTCCACGGAGCAGAGTCCTTCTTGAGAAGATAACCGGTTCTTAGCTAGTCAAGAAATTCCCCAGGTTTTATTGAACCCGAAAGCTCATTACCTCACTCTGAAGTGCCCGCCACCTGTCCCTATCCTGAGCCAGCTCGATCCAGTCCATACGCCCACATCCCACTTCCTGAAGCTCCATGTTTATATAATTCTTCCACCTACGCCTGGATCTCCGAAGCTCTTTCCCTTAGGTTTCCCAACCAAAACCCTGTATACGCCTCTCCTCTCCCCCGTACGCGCTACATGCCCCGCCAATCTCATTATTCTTTATTTGATTACCCGAACAATATTGGGTGAGCAGAACAGATCATTAAGCTCCTTTTTATGTAGTTTTCTGAACTTCCCTGTCATTTCGTCCCTCTCGAGCCCAAATACTCTCCTCAACACCCTATTCCCAACCACCCACGGCGTATGTTCCTCCCTCAGTGTGAGCAACCAAGTTTCATACCCATACAAAAAAACAAGCACTCTTATAGTGTTGTATCTTAATCTTTAAATTTTTGGTTGCCAAACTGGAAAACAAAGTATTCTGCACCGAATGGTAGCAAGTATTCCCTGACTTCAATCTGCCCTTAATTTCTTCCTGAATACAGTTTTGATTTGTTATGGTTGTTCTCAAATATTTGAACTGTTCCATCCTTTCAAAAATTGAGTTCCAGCCGCACCGTGAGCTCACTGCCCATTACAAACACCAGCAGACTAACGCAGTTTATTGTTACAACAGAGGTTCCCTTTCGTGTCAAAGACGCACCATATCTTTGTGTGTGCCTCTCTCACCATCCGAACTCCGCGGCATTCCAGTACGGTTACCTGATAAGAGACACAACCAATGCGCTACACACACACACACACACATCAAGCGTTCAAGTTAACCCTTCCTCCATAGGCATGACATACAGCAAACTGCAGGAAGGAAAATGTTTCCTGTGGCCTACAGCTGAACTGTACTTCGCATTGCAAGCACCTCGCCCCTCGCTTCCAGCCAGCAGCTCTATTGCTTTGTTCCTGCAGGTCCTTGTTTCAAATCTCGACCCCCAGACCAGCATCTCGTAAATTTGTCCTTGGCTTACAGTCCCTAAAGGAAGTGCTGCGATATCAGGTTTATCTTCAAGTAGGCGACGACCACTTCCACATCTGATCATCCTACAAGTGGAAGCTGTGTCGGCAAAGTAAGGCAGTGCCTAAGGTGCCCCGTCATGACAACAAGCGGGGGTGGAGGTACAGATCCACATATGCTTAACACTGGCACTAGATGGTTGTCAGTTTCACACCATACCGTGTTACGTCGAGGACAAATACCCCCGGTACTTACCGACTAGGTGGCTCGGTGGACGCCTGTGCCAGGCCAGACACACCTGAGAAGAGGAATCTATGCTTGCACTGGGAATCAAGCCCAGACTCAACGGTCGCCCAGCCCATCGCCTGATCAGTGTACTGAGCCGATAAATAATGTGCCGTGGCCTTTGCTGTATTCTCTTCGCAAGGGCACACGCAGTCCCCCGTCATCTCCACGTGCACACAAAAGCATCACGCAACTGGCTGAACGTCCGACAGCATATGGGGCCCCCAAATTCTTCTACCGATGGGTACCGGAGGCTCCTGTGGAATAAATCTGATGGGGCGTGAAGTTCAACACAATTAGTGGGTAACAATCGCAAATGCAGACTTATTGGAACCGTTAACATGCCTACACGGCCATCTTTGGACTAAACAGCTAGCGGTTAAAATAGTCTACAGTCTGAACAGGCCATGATTCTGTTTCTCACAGTTTACAAACACGGGAAGATTTGGTACTGCAGGCAAATACAGTTTCCGGCTTATGTAATATGCGACTTATTTACAAATTCTTATTAATATTAAGTAACACTGTAATTTATTAAATGTATTTTGTATGTTTCATACGAAAAAAAACATACATAAACTATACTTTAAAAGCTAAAAAGCAAATGCAATCCTATATCAAGCCTGGACAGGCCCTGGGGGTTCCAAGGGGATGAGGTTCCCAAATTTAGAGACAATCAGCACACGAAGGTGGTAAGGTCAGCCTTGCGCACCGGCCGCCTTTACCCTCCAGGAAAAATTCCTGTTAATCTTTTCTGTCAGTTGCTGAGTCGACCCCAGAGCCAGAGCCGGAAGAATTACATCAAAGAAAAATTCCAGTTACACTATGGGAAATCGAACCCATGACCTTCCGGCTTGTAGCGCAGTGCATCAACCACCTGCGCCACAGCGTGGCCCCTTTTGAACACATATACTAACAATAACCGATGAGGTGTGATAAATAATTGGGATGGGGTCAATTCTAACAATTTTGGGGTTCAAAAGTGTTTCAGGAATGGAACCCTTACGTAAGTTGGAAACTGTAAATAAGATCTATATTTCATCATTTTTGCTAAGTACATACGGTCGACGGCAACAGATACTTAGTTCTTGTCAGCGTCGCTTCAAGCAACAGTACGCATATCCAACTAGGTGACATCATCGACTCGGGGATTCACAGCCCTTCAAAACCGCTTGTCTCTACACAATTTGTGCTGCTTCCACACTGCGAGTTACAACACTGCAGCATTACGCGTGAGAGGAATTACTGCGTATTGGGCAGGTCTATAAGGGGTGGATAAAATAGACAGACGGACGGACAGACGATAGATAGATAGATTTGTTGAATATGCAATGAATGGCGCTTTCATAACTTGGTTAGTTAGATTTGCAATCATACCATAACGTTAATTACCAGCGACCAATTCTAGAGGATATGGGAGAAAGCGGTAACAGGAAACGGGGGAAAACTGTGTAATGGGGATTTCGTAATTAGTGACAGATTTTTAAGGCGACAAAATTACGCCAATATGAGGTGGACTGGACATGCAGCACGCAGGAGGCAGATAACAAATGCGTGCGGTATATTAGGAAGAAATTCTTAACGTAGATGAACTGGGATATTTATACGTGGAAAAGTACACATTGATATTAAATAAACAGGATGTGAGGGAATGAATTAGATTCATGTGTCAGAAGAGGGCCACTAGTGGGCTGTTCTGAAAAAAAAGTGGAATTTTTGGCTACTCGAACGGCTGATAGGTTGTCAAAAATGACAGTCATGTACTTGGTAAGACATGCGATATCAGACGTTTATATTCTGGGACGCTGCGCGACGTAGGTTAGTAGTTGGTCACCTGATTGTGAAACAGCCCATACGTCCCGTGTTTCAAGGGTCGAGCAGTTCCCTTTGACTGTCCCGAAACGTCGGTAAACAAATACCAACTTACGCCGTACGACCAGGGCCGGCCCAAGACATGTGCCCCCTCCCCACCCCGGGCAGATTAATAATTCGGCGCCCCTTCAAATCGATATTCTTTAAACTTTTTCGGCCTAGGGTAGGGCTGGCGAACAGTTCTGAGGGCACGTGCCCAAATTGCAGGAATATATTCTGATAAATTATTTCGCGTGTGGAAACCTGAGTTTATCAGCACCTTATTTCCGATTATTCCAGTGACGCCTTAGCGCCCCTAAGGGTTGGCGCCCCGGGCAGCTACCCGGCTGCCCACCCTTCAGTCTGGCCCTGCTCGCAACTTCCCAGAAGGGAGAAAACCTCAAATACGATAATGCATTGAAGCGCAATGGACATAATCAGTGCCAGGGCTGGCCTTACTAGGCTGGATACAACACAAAGAAATACGGATTTACTATTTGCTGTTTGCTGTCTTAAATTGATGGGTTTTAGTTTCCACACATTTTCTCTGCCAATAAAGTTGCCACGTTAGGTTCTGAAGCACTACTATATTACGTTTGTTAAACTGTATTACTGAGGCTATTCAAGTGACCGAGGGCCGCAAATACTTTCTTCGGGGGCGCATGTTTGCCAGCCCTGCTTTATGCCATTTTAGGAAGACTCGAACCCATTGTTTGTCGGGAAGGACTGAAAACAACCACGGAACGGATAGTTGGTTTCCGAATAGGCATGAAACACAAGACGTTCATAATATGTACGCAGCATCAGAGTACAGCTATTTGCCAACCACATAATCATTTGCGAAACATAATTCTTTTTGTCACTTCCCCTGCAGGCCTGTTCACACACTATGCATTTACCCCCCTCCCCCGTTTTATTCCAAATGTACGCTTCTTCCTTCGATCCCTCCCTCCTGCAGCGACAGTCCACAGTATCACCTCCAGGGCAGCTTGAGTATTACGACGTTGCTTGGGGCCTCACGCAGTTTCTTCTGAAAGAGTAGGGTCAGCAGATTAAGGCGTCGCTACGTAGTGAAGTGCATAACTTGAACGACATATTTAGCGGCATTCAGGGGTGTCAAAACTGTCTGTCCTATGGGCTCAAGAGCTTTCCGTTCATGAATTGCCTACAAAATGCCACATTAGCGCCTTCATCGTCTAGACTGCTCTTGCATCTTTTCGTATTCCTGACCTCATGTAGAATACTTTTTTTTGAGAAGCTGATAGTCTCTCATCTAGTCACTACACTTCCATTGTCTTATTGCATCGTACGCTCCAGTAACATTTCCACATTAGCCAGTGGTTTGACTCGATTTTGTGCCAGATGAATGTCATGTCACACTCTAAGAGCCGCTTTAACATTGTGCTTGTGTCTGATATCCTTTCAGATTTTACTGCTACAGTTTTGTATAAATGTCTTCCCTTTCAGCAGCCGGAAAGCTCAGTCGGAATCCCGATGGGGGCAAGAGTTTGTTTTCTTCTGCAAAACTTTCGGCCCAGCTCTTGGGCCCACCCTGCTTCCTATTCAATGGATACCGGGGTAAAGCATTCGGGTCGGTAGGTTTACCGCTCGTCTGCACCTGGTGCCGAGGTTATGAATGAGTGGAGCTGTATCTCTACTTCCCCCGTATGCCTTCATGCCGTGGACAGGGACTTCTTTCTCACCTTTCAATGCGCGCTACATGCCGTGCCCATCACGCCGTAATCAGATTGCTATGCAGTGTGAAGCTCCCGCCATTCAAATTTCTGCCAGCTGCTTCCTCCCCGGTCCACACATTCAGCTGCCACACCGCTCTGCTCTCCAACCCCCCTCTGTCTGCTGGGCAGACCCACCATGCTTCATTTGTTTGTCGTGATAACAATGGAGGAGGACACTTTTAAGTTCACGCTTGGGAAGTTTAACTTTCCTGTATCTTGCTCTCTCGTATCCCACCCTCAGTCCATTTGCACGCTACGAAAGAATGTATGTGGAGTTGAGGTACAGCGCCACACATTCTTAAGGTCGGCCCTAGATGGATGCGAGTTCTGTGTCAAACCACCAGGAAACCACCC
>Ga0123352_10016940_pt1 | contig 11614 bp, 5 predicted proteins | sample TergutLab28metaG_FD_89700 | JGI IMG/M metagenome (GOLD analysis project Ga0123352, IMG submission 89700) | Labiotermes labralis P1 segment gut microbial communities from Petit-Saut dam, French Guiana - Lab288 P1 | ecosystem: Host-associated > Arthropoda: Insects > Digestive system > Gut ...
AGGTTACAAGAGGCGCATCTGATATCGTCACTCTCTTTGGGTGACTGTTCAGTACATAGGTTACGTGAGGAGCATCTGATATCGTCACTCTCTTTGGGTGACTGTTCAGTACATAGGTTACGTGAGGAGCATCTGATATCGTCACTCTCTTTGGGTGACTGTTCAGTATATAGGTTACGAGAGGAGCATCTGATATCGTCAATCTCTTTGGATGACTGTCCAGTACACAGGTTACAAGAGGAGCATCTGATATCGTCACTCTCTTTGGGTGACTGTTCAGTACATAGGTTATGAGAGGACTCTCGTAACCTGTGTACTGAACAGTCACCCAAAGAGAGTGACGATATCAGATGCTGTGTTAATACAATTGTCCTCCTGAAGATGAGCACAATAGTGCTCAAAACATGTAGAGGAATGTAATAAATGTATTAAAATAAAGACTTTGTGCATCAAGTTAGTAAAAAACACTATCACCATAATCATAACCTCATTTTACAAGGTGTTACTTCTAAGTGACACAAGCTACCGCTTTTAAATGACCAATAAATAACTCAACGGATTCTACCCTCCTTCCAAGCAACAGAAGAGTTTTGTACTACCTGCAGTTGTGTCACTGTATCACACTACATCAAATAATATACCCACCACAAATAAGAGGATATAATTGTGATTTCCTAGATATATGTTGCTTAGTACAGAATATCAAACAAACAGTTAAGGTACAGATGGTCATGTTATTGGAAGATTACCTTGCACTGATTCATAAAAACACTTCCTTATAAAAAAGTAAAGCTATAGCAAAATTTTTACACTGTTCTTTTAGATGGTTACATGAAAATAAAGACAAAGTCTGGGACTCGAAACCTACATGTCATGGGTCAGCGGACCATAGCGGACAGCATATTGAAGATATGACTTTTGATGACCTCTGTGCTGGACAATGGGCAAGCATGACCAAATTATCTCCACGATTACCCATAAAGTGAAATTAATTATGTCAATAACATGTAATATACGTATGTCATAATAAAGGCATTACTGTACCCTGTGTTTGCTACTTGCATGATTACCAGTTTCCTATTCCACATCAACCAACCACAGTACAGAATTTTAAAGCACTCAACACACATTTACACTTTTCATTTTAAAATGTACGTGTCCAACCTAAAAGTACAAATTACATGCAACTGTACATACTTACTGATATTATAATTAACTAAATCAACTTGATGTATGTCAGAGTATGAGCACAGAACACAGTGGCTGACAAAACGAATTTAACGAAATCAATAACTTTCAAGATACCAGAAATGGGGAAATGCCATGCACATGGAGGTAGAAACGAACATAATGATAAGATTCAAGTCTCATCAAAATCAATAAGTTTTAAAAACCCAGAGATGGTGAAACTTCAAGCACACTATTCAAGTCTCATCAAAATCAATAAGTTTTAAAAACCCAGAGATGGTGAAACTCCAAGCACACTGCAGGTATAATCCTAAGAACTAAGTCTCGTTATATAAGCTTAGATTTCATTTCTGAACCCGAGGCTAAATATCCTGAAATTCAGGCCTCCCCCACTCCCCAGGCAAATGCAGAGACACTACCTCAATGAATGGATATAGCCGTTTCATTATAAATGTCTTTCAATTCACCATTCAGCTATCCTCTAATTCAGTGCCCCATCACCTATGTATCTGAGACAGAATCATTTAATACACCAAAAAAAATGTTTATTTTTTAGAATTTAATATGACTTGTAAAAATTTGTGAGATCAAACAAATTCAATATATATGCATTTTATTTGGGGTTTTAAATGTCATGTATTTAATGCCTGAGAATGGTCAGTATGACCAAAACATGTTACTTGTATGGATGGCATTAATAAAATTTGTTGTGTTTTACAGATATACATTCATCAATTTTTAAACCAAGAAAAGCATGCAACAGTCATATCATTACAGATGCTGTCTGAGGTCATTTAATGATATTGCACAGGCTTATGGAATAATGAATGAGACTGGAATGCAAGCATGAGTGATTAGTAAAGAGTAACAATGTCTACCTGCCTATAGAGATGGAAAAAAACCATAGAAAAAATTTGTAGCCCAGCTGGGATATGAACCAAGTCGGAACAGCATAAAAGTCTAGAATGCCAAAACTGGCAATCATTTAATCACCACCAATTAAGGACACAAGTTGCAATGAGATATTACTGTTAACAGTAAGAAGAATTTAAAAAAACATCGGTTGAGACAATAACACTTACATGGCAAAGAAGCTGTGAGGAAGCAAGCAATGGACAGTGGGGCTACAACAGATATTGTTAAGTTTGAAAATAGTATTCAGTTTGGCCCTCCATTCTGTTTGTCTAAAAGTCAACAACATGTACATATTCAGTATGAATGGAATAATGACATGAGATCTGAAATTCTGACTGTCAGGAGCTTGTCCATTAAAGGTTCAGTGAAAGCAGTAGGAGAATTAGCAAAGTGTGTTAGAATTAGTACCAGAACAGGAGCGCAGATGGGCCAAGGGTGACACAACCAGCAGATGACTAATACATGTTTCTGTGGCAAATGGAATGATAATAAGCACATAGCAGGGGAATTCATACCATAAACAATAAGATCGGAAACTAAGAGGCTTGCCAGTAGTTTGTCTGTAATAGGATTTCACACCAGATTACTCTTTTGAATGTGCAGGACCCAAGTCAGGACCAAAGTTATGACACAAAAATCATTTTCAATCATGGACAGAAGAGCAGTGGTTTGAGAATGACTAGGTTAGGTTTCGTACATACAATTTTTACTACAAATTATTCCATAATTCTGGGAACTTTTTGATTCTCTTGCATACTTTCAACACTATGAATAACTACAGTGGTTCCATTCTTCACAAGCAATCAACTGCGGTGCAACTTCATCCATTAACTTTGGTTCAAACCCAGTCATGCTATTCCTGTTTCTCCATCCAATCAGGAAGTGTGAGCCACTGTAGAGGAAGAACAACTGCCTAGAAAAAGGCAGCCCTAGAACCCAGAATCTGTCTTGACAATTTTTCCCAAAACTGAGTTCACTTTCAATTTCTAACAATTACTCAGATTAGGGTAGACTGGATTGATCTAACTAAAGATAGGGGGACAAAATGGTAGGTTCATGTAAACAAGGAATTGAACCTTCAGGTTCCATCAAATAAGGGGAATTTCTTGACTACCTGAGGAACCACTGGCTTTCGAAGAAGGACTCTGCTCCATGCAGTGTATAAACAACATTAGTTTTTTTATCATGAGAATTTAAAATCATTTGCTACTACTTGCTCAAGGGAATGTGCATACAGAAAATTACTCTGTACCTGTATCCATTCACTCAGTATTTATAAATTATAAATTCTTAGCAGGCCACAAGTGATCAATCATAGCTACATATTTATTTGGGCAGAGAGGATATTTTCTATAGGATTTACTGCAATATCTTAACTCCAGTTAATAAAGAGGCCAAACATAGGCACTATAACAAACAGATATTAGAGCCCAATGATGAAGTAAGATGGTATGGAAAATTATTAAAATGGAAACACACAAATACTGTACAGTTGAACACACCCCATCATTAAAAATATATGATATCAACATAAACAGTCTTAAACTTAGCAAACTCTTTCAGCACTTATTTTATAATAACTGCAGGAAGACTGCATGATACACACAACCCAACACACTAAGAGACAACAATGCACCTGTCTGGAACACCACCCAGAACCTTTCCAAATATAAATCTTAATGAAGGCAGAAGCATCAATAACTTTCTAAAACTAAAACTAAAATTAAATACATAAATAAAATAAAAATAAATAAATAAATAAATATGATGGAATATTGACAGCATTACTCAAAACTTTTTCTGGCTGCATTAGTGTTCCTCTATGCTCTCTCTGTAATCAGTCAGTGTATGAGAAAACCTCTCCATAATAAACCAATATTCAAAAGTTAAACCTCCATACAAAATGGTTAACAAAATCTTGTGTATCTAAATACAGGTCAGTTTAATTACTGAATCCATTTTCTAAAATCTTCGAAGATGTTTTGTATAAAAGGATAATTGATTTCCTAAACTTCAATGTCTTCACAAGGCAGCAGCTCAGACTTAGAAGAGGATACAGCCCCATAGAATTTCACAGATGAAATTTTATATGCCCTTATTTAAAACATCAATGTACTAAGGTTTTTGACTGAGTGAATAATGCCAACTTACCATCAAAATTAATATTTATGGTATTCAAGGCAAAGTTGGACAATGGTTTGCATCATACCTTAATGATAGAATAATTATCCACAACTGAACAATTACAGCCTTTAGTACACACCTTGTATTATTATATGCCTTGCAACAAACTAAGGTATTATCAAGGTCTATGTTGTTTTTTACTTACAATCCATGCTAATATCAGAGGGTATTTAATACAAAAAAAAATTTTAGTAAAGTATTAAGACTTTAAATAGCTCTTCATACTCAAAAATATTAATATTATTTTTACCTGCATATCCACCATAGTTGTCTCATGGCTACATATGTTTCTTTATTTCCACTATTCACACTTGTTACACACAAGGCACTGCATTTCATAATATTGTACTTGTAACTTCTTGGGTTTGTCATGAGTGTATATTTTGTGTAAAAATATAAAAGTAAAGTTGTCCCTGTCCACTCCATGAAGGCACACAGGAAGAATGGGAGTATAGCTCCACTAATTCTCATGCTCGGTATTAATGGTTGTAAGTGTTTAGCCTTACACCCTGGCACCTCTCCATTGTATATGAAGCCATGCATACCCGAGACCCGGTCTGGACGTTTAGGGAGTGAGGAATCACCTGCCCCTGCCGAGATCTAACGTTACGCGGCGTTTTTCCTTTATTTGTGCCAGTGATGCTTGCTCTTTATCAGCAACCGTACTTTTGTTTCCTCTCACGTAATTGTTGTACTCTTCTGTTACTTGTGCCCTAGGTATTTTTATTTTTGTAACTGGTATACGTCGTGCAGTGTGCAGTGGTACAATGTCTTACTATATTTTTAGTGGGAATACTGATTTCCTTACACAATGGTTATAAACAGCTACACAAACCATGTACTTCGTGTTTGAATTGTGTTACTTCATTTTCATACTATGTATGGCATTTTATCGATCTCTGCAATGTAAAGAAATTCTACATTCTAATTGCCGAAACGTTGCGTTCTTTTATAAATGCAAAAGGATGACAAGTTAGAAATCTAGGAGTTCTACGTGTAACAGACCCCAATCAGAATCTCTTACATTCGCAGAGACAAAGCCTTTGTTTTTAACCCCTAGTCCTTGCAATACAGGCATTTCTTGTAGTCATGTTGGCTATTAGGGTTGTATCGTAAATGATGATTGGCTGCACTGTCCACAACAGAAAAATGACTGCGAAAGACGAAACAAAAGACAAATTGTATGCGTGCGTGATGTGTGACAGTGTGAATGTTAATCTGTATATGGTTTATTAATTTTATTACAAAATGGGTAGAACAGTGATTGCAGAAGATAATTTGCTGCCTTATTTAGTTCAGCTTGCAAAACCAGACTGTTATGTGATAGGGATAATTCTCGGTCAGGTGAGGTAAATTAATAATACCGTACGGTGACTATTAGCTAACAAACTTGTCATGCTTCCTGAAAATGTTTAGTGCAGAGTCGTGTCGACTTTAATTAAGCAAAGCTAAACACTAGCTCTACACATAATGTGTAGAGAATGTTTGAAAAGATGGAATGTTTCGGAAGAACATTAACAAGTGAAAGTAAGGTTAATGAAACCAGAAACCTGCTTTCCAGAATGTTGAAAACTAGGATATCCAATAATTTCGCATTTGTTTCTTGTGGGTGTGAAAAGTAGTCTCACTGAGGGAAAAACGTGCGAACGTTTAATTCAAGCGGTTGAAAAGAAAATGCCCAAGAGCATTTATGAATTGAGCAATTAAGATATGACATCACTTAATCAGGTCACCTAGCTGTACAATGACGCAGAATATGTTAGAATCTAAGACGCAGGATTAACATATTTTAACTTCTCAGACTGCAGATCAGCGTGATTATGTGGTTCATCTGGCACGAACACCACGCCCAGCATCAAAAGATGTGAAAGATGAAAGTGCAGGAGGTACAGCTGAGACTCAAAGTAAAGTGGAACATCTGAAACCACTCAAGTCTGTGCAGGATATCCAAGAAGCCTGGGTCACAGATCATGCAAAACATGTTGGTATTCATAGAGATTTATATAAGGGAGGTCATAGTTTTAAATTCATGATAAAGAACAAGAGCCATACACCAAGTGAAAACCGCACATGAAGGTAAAGATCACTAGTGTAGACTCTATTTTGTGCATGCCATGGCACAGACGGTTAGCTGTCAGTCTGTCACTAAAGTTCTGGGTTCAGTCTGAGGCCAATTTATCTGGGATATGTGGTAAACAAAGTGGCAGTGGGACTGGTTTTTCCCCAAATATGTCAGTTTTCCTGCCAGTATCATTCCACCAATGCTCCATACTCATTCATTTATCATTCACATTACATAGAGTGTTAGTAGTTTACAGCATTGTTAACCCTTCTGGGATGGATTCAAGAATGCACTTTGGCATTTGGTACCTTAGGTCAGAAAATAATGTTACATGTTCACATTTATATTATTTTTAAAATATAAGGAACATTTAAAAATGATATAAATTACTCTTGTCTGTATGGGAAATGGCTGAAATACCAACTGGAATCATTGTTATAGGTTACACGGATGTTGCCAGGAGGAATGTGGGTCTTGGGTCTTTTCATTGTTGGTCCAGGGGATGTGTTTGGTGACCAGAAGGCTGTATCTCGGTTACGTGCTGTTCTGCATCATATCAAAAAGAATTTATCAAACAACTGCTTTCTTCATGGAAACAGCCCAAGTTCAGATAAACTGGTTTTACACTTATGCAGTACTACTCAGAGGTAAAGCCTCATATTCCAAGTATAATACATTAATCATACCTAAATGAATGTCTTATGGGTAACATAATTTTCTTTACAGGTATACATGCAAGTCATTTGACACCAATAACTTGAACAGTTCAATTTACCCTGTTGAGTGGAAGTTCCAGACCAAGGCAAACAGATGGCACCAGTTAGACTGCCAGTATGACCTAGATCTAATATATCCAACCAGTATAGATAAACAGACACAGTCACTGAAAAAGAATTTACAGGTAAACTGCTTGTACTGTAAATGAACTGTTTTAAAGGCAGTGGGGTGCGTACTGTCCGTAGCCTGTATGATTACATTTACCGCAGCAGTAATTAATGTACATTGGTGTTAGAGGATATCTCTTGCAAAGTTTCTGACATTATCATCTCATTCCCACAGCCCTTTGTATTTATCTTCAAATTACTGATACATATTGGCTGCATTGAATAGTTGGTTTAAAAATAGTAGTTTCTAATTTACTCTATACAAGATATTATGTCAATTAATTCAGTGCAATTGATGTCATTATAGTGTCCAGTGTTTTCCTTTCGGCTCATCTGTAATTATTTGCAGAAACTGTTTGTGTCACCTGCTACTGTCATTGCGAGTTCCATAATTATATGTTATAATGTACCAAATTTTCTAGTTATATATTCCCTGGGATGCAAAAAACAGAAATACTTCTTTCTGTATAAATGTCTCTTTTTATTGTGCCTCTGAACATGGCAGCTGTATATGACAGTACGCCTGCATCAGCTGGGACATTCCATTGAGATCTGCCATGCTCAGGAGCACAATAAAGGAACTTTAGGTAGTGTAGTATCTGGCAGGTTTCCTATTTTAGAACATGTCCTGAACATTCTGACTCTCTTCACTCCCTCCCACAGCTTCCAGGATAATGCCTTGAAATGATCAGGAGTTCTTTTTTTCTACCTTTATCCACAATACACAATCCCAATCTTACACAATTGTACAGTATCTTTACTATTAATAATGCATCATTATTCAATACCTATGAACTGAGTGAAAACTAATCTCTGACATACTTGGTATGTCATCTGGGATGATTGCTTCAGCACTGCAATTGGCATATCAACTGATCTGTCATGCATATGACACTGGACATTTATGTTGTGTATCCACCGCCAGTAAACATACGACTTAAAGCTAGGCAACGACAAATGTTACAGTACAGTGTATTACCCTTTGTAACCTGCTGTCACTACATCAGATATATAGTTCCAATTAATAATGCTCATGTTTAGGATATGTTAGCAGCTGTGAGTGACAGTGTCAAATCAGCTGTCTGCATGATTGATGGAGAGCTGAAAGATTCATCTGAGGTACTGGATGCATTTGGAAAGAAGAAACCAAAAGCCAGCAAGAAAGGTGGCAACACCGGAGAAGTGAAGACACTAAATGTCACTTTATACATTCCGTGTGTAAGTTTAAAATCAGTGGCTCATTTTACATTACATTTTACCTTTTCAACCCCTCCTTTCAGGCATTCTTAAAGAGCCATATGTTCCCACATAGGCATATCTTGGCTTATAACAATTTACAATGCCTCTCTTCCTTGTAAACAGGTGACTTAGACACCTCTATTCTGCATCCTGTAGAACACAGGGTTTTCATTATTTTCTGTCTTTACACCACACATATAATTGTTTTGAAAATATTCATATTTTTATGTGCCCTGCTTCAACTCAGTATACCAAACAAAATTCTTAGGTAGAAAAAATAATGGGGGGAGCGCATTTCTCCCCTGTACCCCCCAAGTTATGCCAATGGCTTCTCATTTAGTAATAGTGCTGTGAGTGGTTTGCCCTTAGCCCACATTCCCATCATCCTTCCCTGGCTATTTTTGTAATTTGACTTAACCCTTCTACCTTGAAAATGGAGGCAACACATTCTGAAATGCTGCTACCTCACATAACATCCCAGAAGACACTAGTCTTGCAATTATTTAGGTAAACCTACAAAACCTTGGGTATCCATCCTTCTGTTTTGTATCCCAGAACTGATACGTTACCCTCCCTACTGCAAAAACCTTATGAAGCCTAATTCAGTGTATTTAACATGTTCAGTATGGACAGTGAGCTTCTTCATGTCGAAAATGCACTCATGCTTCAAGGCTGGACATGTAAACCTTCTTCAAACCCACCTGTAACTGCATGTTGTTATCTTTAGTAGGAAGTGTGTATTCCCATTACAACTGAACTCTTAACTCAACAGTTTTTTCTGTCAAAGTATAAAAAATGAACTGCAAGACAGAATTAATGTCAGTTGCTGATTCATTACACTGAGTGTTTGCTATCATAGAGTAATAGTGAAGCAGAGTGGCAACTTACTGTTTTACAGCTCAATACCTTAACTGGTTTGTGGGCCGGGTAGCTCAGTTGGTATAGTGACTGACTACGGGCTGGACGGTCCGGGTGGGGACAAGATTTTCTGCCTGTCCAGACCGGCCCTGTGGCCCACCCAGCCTCCTGTAAAATAAGTACCAGATCTTTCCCGGGGGTAAAGTGCGGCCAGGGCATGCTGCTGACCACTCACCCCCTTCTAGTGCTGCGGTCATGGTAGAATAGAGCTATACCTCTACCCACCCTCTAGGCCACACTGGGCCTGTAACAGGAAAACTTTACCGTAACTGGTTATGGGCTGGATGACTAGAATTTTATTCCTGGTGTGAGATGGATCCATTCGTTCATTGTGATTCCCAGACCAGATCTTGGACTCACCCAGTCTTGAGGCCTCTTTCCACATGATGCAGTGTCTACAACTCGAAAAATGAGACGTGTCATTTTCCCCCTCCTCACATAGTATTGTTGGATGAAATAAAGGTGGAGGTGACGAGGAGCTTCCACGAGGAAACGGGATATGCATACAAATTTTGGTTTGACAGTTGGGTCACTTATTATTTACTGACACTGTATCAACTGTAACATCTAATTAGCACAATTATATGGAAGGATCTCATATTCATTGATGTCAGAAGGCAGCAAATGTAGTCTGCTTCCAAGGTACTAAATAGGCATTGATCTGGAGGAGCTGAGAAAAATTGAACTTATTAATCAAGACCATCAGTGTCCTGATGAGATTTGAACCCATCATCTCCCAAACACAAGTCTGTAGCATTACCAGTTCAGCCAGCTTAATCATTGATTGGAAGAGGCCGCTTAGAAGTCTTGGTTGTAAGTGGGAAGATAATGTTACAGAAGTAGGTTGTGGATGTGTATGGTATTGCACAGCCTCAGGATCAGACTGTGGCAAGCTTTGTGCATGTGGTTAAGAACCTTACATTTCAGTACATGACTACCAACCAATGAAATAATGATCATGGAAGACCCTGTACCTTGGAGTTAGCTTAGTTTTAATATATAATTGTAGCAGAATGTGCACTTAAATGTTTTCAAATTTAAAGATATGCCTCATTGTTCACATATAAACTGTTTTTGCCAGGATTCTAGGCCAGAAAAGGAAGATGAACTGGAAGTTATTGAATGCTGTGGTGAGATGACCTTCCTTGGCAATCTGGCAAGTCGAGTGTTCCTGCATCAAAAGGCAACAGTACAAGAGGCAGAGGAGGTAATATATACATACACTTACAGGGGAAGAATTGTACCACAACCTGAATAAGATGGCACGAAATGAGGAAGAATATCCCCACATAGTAATGCTTTCAGGTGTTCATAACATTTCCATTGGATGATGACTTGCTACATGAGGACAGTATAATGACAGAATTTCAACTCATACACCTGTGTGCACACGAATACACACACACACACACATTTTCATAGGTAGGCAGATGGATAAATATATAGATTTTCTCCTTGGGAAAGTGTTTGTGAGATCTCTTCACCATGTGCTTGAACACAGTTTTATCATCAAGACTGTTGCTTAGGAGTACTTTACTTTACAGGCAGTAAAACAAGACATTGTTCGCTCCCTTGCATCACGATTGGAATTGCACTGGGATTCCCTGCTAGAAGAAGAACAGGGATCTCCAGAAGGTATGTTACTTCATGTATATAATTCAAAGTTACATCAATATATACTTAAAACACAAGCTGTTTGAGAGCAGTATGTTTGTTTTATTTCTCCATTATTTGTATACCAACTGCATATAAAAACAAGTGCTGAAGATTGGTATGTACTGGCTGTTCGACTTCCGGTGTACCTATAATTTAAACCAACAAATTAACACAATTGTGTTATAGTTACAATAATATTAGAAAAGCCTCTGACTCGTACACGTTTGAGGCCTTATTGTCCCAACATCAAAGAGTAAAATAATTGTGTAAAAATGACTGATATATTGGTCTCTTGCGTGTAGAAGAACTATCAAAATTGCTATACCAAAGAATTTTCAACAATTCTTCCAAATGCAAGAGACCAATATACTAAGCAACCACTGTATACAATTATTGTACTCTCAGATGATAGGCCACTAAGTCCTGAAACATGTACTAGTTAGTGGCTTTTATAATTGTAAAAGCAGGAGTACTGTTTGGGCATGTATAGAATTCAGTCTCTTTGATAAACTTAGTACTTCACACTTGGTTTAAATTCTTTAATGAAAGTTATAATTAAATAACAATC
>Ga0123352_10016941_pt1 | contig 11614 bp, 6 predicted proteins | sample TergutLab28metaG_FD_89700 | JGI IMG/M metagenome (GOLD analysis project Ga0123352, IMG submission 89700) | Labiotermes labralis P1 segment gut microbial communities from Petit-Saut dam, French Guiana - Lab288 P1 | ecosystem: Host-associated > Arthropoda: Insects > Digestive system > Gut ...
CCAGAGTAGGTGTACAAAGTGTAACACACACACACACACACACACACACACACACACACACACACAAAGTTGACTTTACTGTAGATGTGGTGCTTGTTACTGTTTATGTAGTAGCTGTGGTGGTGGTGGTATTAGTAGTATAGTAGTAGTAGTAGTAGTAGTAGTAGTAGCAGCAGTATCAGTAGTAGCACAAGTACATTTAATGTTATACAGCAAGTCAAGTTCAACATAATAACAATAAATTCTGGTAAACCAACAGTCAATATTCTATTCATAGCAGAAGGATATTATCTTCAACTATTTCCCTTTTTTTCCAGTAATGCTTGAACTGGTGTTCAGGACAAATGAAGCTTGTATGCCAAATGGAAGGAAAAACCACAGCAAATAATGACTCAGCATATTCTGACAATCAAAGCATTTGTTTGGCTACTAAATATTCAGAAAGCTCTTGAAGACTCTGCCCAGTATAATCTCCACTCCCTCCACATCCTTCACAGCATGGTGCTTAGATCAAAATGGAAATTTTCTACCTTCATTGAAAAGATAACCAATTCTACAACCACAGTAATGAAACTTACACAGCTTCCACTTCAAATTTAGTTCTTCTGAGTTACAACAAATCAACAAGAAGAATGAGACAAATGACACTGCCCAACTTCAGAAACACATTCAGTCTCAAGAATCTACATGATCCCTGCAGTATTAAGTCCATGAACAAGTACAAGAGCCTACCTGTGGTGAGTTCAGATCATCAGCAACAACAGTGCTGTATCTAGGGGGTATCTCACGCTCTTGGTAAACAAACTTATAAAAGGACGCAAGCCTCTGCAACCGCCGTGCCATCTGCAGCAAAGCTTTACAGCTGTGGTCCAAAGATTCAGGATCTGAAGAACAAACACAGACATGCTTTCAGGTTCATTTGTGAATATTTGTTATGAAGGTGTATTGTAGTTATTCAATTAATTCAATACTTAATTTAATGTCTTCCTTCAACTAAATTAACTACACAGTTACAGTTACACAACTCAAGTGCTGAATGTTGTGATCAAGTGATCAGCATGTCCCCTTCACACTTCAGAGGTTCAGGGTACAAATTTTGGCTGAAAGATTATCATGAGCAGTATTTTCTTCAAGCAAATGCTGGAATAGTATATGAAACTGGGCCATGACTGCTTCCTTCCACATCCTTTCCATTTAATTATTCACTAATCAGTGCATACAGAAAGTTTCAGTGGGTAATATGCCATTCTTTTATAGAACATTCGTTAGGTCCAATTACATCGATACAACCAAACACTCGTGTCCGAAGTTGCATGGTTATGGAGAAAAGGGGGTAAGAAGTTTTAAAGAATGATACAGAATTCAGAGGTACTCACCTCCCTGAAAATGGCTCTCAAAATGCCAATTTATTCAGCCATTGCACAGGGACTGAGAGGGTTTGAACCCATTCACTCTTCTATTATATTCTATTCACCATTCAACCACCTGATGAAGCTGCTAGCCCAAGAATATTTTATTAAATTTGGTCACCATGAAAGCTTTGAAATATATACTACACATTTATCGATTACAAAATATATATTAAAACTAGGAGGAATCTGTAGTTTCTGTAATGTTAACACATGCACTTAACACATAATTAACATCTGAGCGACATAAAGACATTGATTAAGTAAGAAAAATTTACTCTAGTTCCACAGAAATGATCTACAGGGTTTCAGGTACCTTGCATAGCACACAGGCTACTGCATGCCTTGGCTTTGGTATTGGCTGAAGGATGAACCTGTGGGGTGTAAAGATAATGCATCACACTTAAGCAGGTGAAGTATATGGAACCACAAGAAGACCAAATTTTGTCTCATGTCCATATCTCCATAACTGTTAAACTTCAGATACAAGTATTGTTGGTTACAATGACATAATTCAACCTAAGGAACGTTCTGCCAAAGTAATGCAGATTCCCCCTGCAACACCCTATATAATCTTGGCAAATGGAGGCATGATTATATAAAATAAGAATACATAAAAACACACACACTCAATCTTCAACACTAACTTACCTTGTTCAATCAATTTATCAACAACAATATTCACTGCAATGGAAAGAGCATCAGGAATTATATATTTACTGGTTGACAGCATCTCAATGGCTTGAGTGCGTATGTCACTGGTTTTCAATTCCTCCATTGTCTTCTGCACTTCTTCAATCAACTTCTCATCATCATAGTCACCTTCCTTTAGGAAAGTCTTCAGTTTCTTGAGTAAGTGAAGATCCCTAGCTCTTTTACTGTTTTTATCACTGTAATAATAATAATAAAACAAATGGTAGTCAAACAAATGAAGCATGGAGAGTAAGATTTTAATGTTCATTTCTATTCAATATGACCTACATGGCACAGTCTTCCACTGACTGCTAAAGATGGTCAGGAAAATCCCCTTTATTATACCATTGAAAAGTCTGTCACCATAGCCACATGGCCACTGAACACTATTTGAAGTCTTAAGAACATACCTTTGCATCTTTTTTAAAATAAATATGAAAATTATTTTAAGTCTATGCCATGCCTCTTTCCTTGGGGCTTAACAAAAACTCTGTCTCTTTGTGTTGCATGTTCCATTTGTCATCAATCCCCGATTTAACGACAAAAATAATATCAGGTGAAAAGTGCATTATGGAATTTTTTCTTCTTTTGAGTCTAAATAATTCAAGAAATTTGTCCTCAAACACCTTAATAAAACTTACTCACTTAAGAAGAGAAATGAAATTTTATAAGTTGTTGTCTCATATGCATGTCCCTGAGTTTATTCCCATTAATTGCAAATTAGTGGGCTTTGATTCAAATCCAGATGAAACAAAAGACAGACATCACTGACTGAACACCAGAACAGTACAATTAGATCCAGAATTCTGACAAATACAAACACAGTTTGGAAATGTAAATAAAATACTAGACAACATGTCCAGCATCCCCCAACTGTGAAATTAAATTGGAAGAAATGCATATCAAAAACAAATATAAACATATGTACGAAAGAATACCATCATCTGAAACATTATTTTTAGATATCTTTTTACAAAGCTCCAGTGTGTTCTGATTAATAAACATCATGATCAGGGACATGTTTTAAGAGCTGACAAGTGGTACTGCCAAAAAAAGACAAAAAGATATAAAATATGTATACACATTTCATATAAAATAAAGAAATTATATACATACACATTCTCTTAAACCAGTATTTTCTCTTTTCTTCCTACCTGTCTACTTTTATTTTACTTTAGTTTTATTTATTTATCTATTTATTTTTGTTTGGGATAATTCAAGTGTTACAAAATGACTTTTAGAGTAGTTCAACATTTTGTTGTTGCTATCAAAACTCAGTTCCTAGTAATATCTTCATGATGCACTAATTCAAATGTCACTACAAGAAATGCTAGAAAATTCAGGTCATTATACAAACAACAAGCACTGTTTTCTTATTCTCTGTCTTGGTACAAGCAGTGAAGGATACAGTAAACTGTGATACTTCCTGTGGGTTACAACAGTTCTACTTCTAATTGTGTGTTAGTCTGGTGCATCTGTGTGCTTGTGTATGGCAGTACTGTACCAGATCTGGTGTGTGTCCTTTATCATGTCTTACTAACAGTTACTAGCAAGTGCTGTATTTATATTAGCTTATAAATTGTGTAATGAGCCCAAATAAGTGTGACAACTACCAAGACAGGCTACGCCAAGGCAAACTAAAGAAATCATGTGAAATATCTGTGTAAAAAAGAGGAAGAAAACGGATTCAATTTCCTGAACTTTGTGTTCCATTTGGAATACTACTGAATGGACACAGTCCAGAAACCAAATAATCATAAGTGTAATATACCATCATCAGGTATATAACTTCTTCCCTTACAACAGGCAAATAGGTTAAAATACAGACAGCATGAGAACTGCACTCTTCTGGGTTATTACGCAGCGAGTAGAGGTAATTTCTTACCGAAGTTTTGGGAAAACCTATTGGTCCCATCCTCCAAAGGTGGGACCAATAGGTTGTTCCAAAAGGTAAGTAAGAAATTACCACTACTCACTGTGTAATATCCCAGAAGGGCGCACTTATCTACTTCGCAGCAGAAGCCTGAAATCATTTAAAGACAGTGTCTTTACAAAAAAGTAGTTACCATAAGTAGGCAAAGTTAGTGGAAGTCAGCTGTAAGGTAAGCTAAGGACAAACATTCCTGACCTTTCAGCCACATCGCATTCTGAACCTTATAAATACAGAATTACAGAATACGCACCAGCTGCAAGCAGTCTCTGTTCTTTGCCTGACATGCTTACTTTCCTTGTCAGTACCATTCTATACACAAGTACAAGTAGCAACAGTGATTTTGGAGACAGAAAAACATTCAAATTAAGAAATCAGAATTTACTCAAGTAGTCAAACAAAAAGACTGAGAATGGGCATTTGAATCACATCCAAGAATTCCACTGCAATAATGGTATTTCACTTCAGTAGCTAACATACTTAATGGCTCCACTCAAACCATGGTTCAAAACAGAAAACACTTGAGGAGGAAACAGCAACATTATATTTGTGCATATATAATACTGAGAATATAAAAAAAAAACACACACACAAGAACATTATAATACACATGGGCACAATAATACTACAAACCTCACATTACAAGAATGTGAATAATCTAAGATTCACTTAACATAAGGCAATAAGCAAAAATAATAACAATGATAAAAAATATAGTTCATACTGGCATATATAAGAAAAGAGTGAACGAAACTCCCGTGAATATTACAGAATCAATAACCATCATTACTAATGATAAACTGCTAGTCCCAGCATGACAGAAGAAAAAAATTGGTCATCATAAATGAAATACACAAAAATACATACCTCAGTGCTAAGTGGAAAGGTACAGAGATGTCCTTTACTAACCCACTCGGATCAATAAAAACACAAGAAAACTGGGGTTTATTGCCACCTTTCAATGGAATGTTGTTCAGTCCCATCAGTCCATAACCAATATATAACAGCCTGCAAGTACGAACAATACAACTACAGGTATTATAGCCCAAGTATGAAGAGCAGGGCCACATCTGGGAATACAAGCATACCATTCAGCTTGGGAAAACCAAACAGAAAGTGCTGGATTTGACATTCAGGGACCATGCATCATGATATATTCTTATAATAAAACCAACGAGATACATTAATTTCTTAAATTTATTTTTGTAATAGAACTCTACATGTTTTGGACAGGTTTTCTGTCCATCATCAGGAGTCTAGTACTGTATACACAGCAACAGGCATATACCTATTCCTGTGTATATGATACAGTACTAGACACCTAATGATGGACAGAAAACCTGTCCGAAACATGTAGAGTTCTATTCCAAAAATAAATTTAAGAAATTAGTGCATCTTGTTGGCTTTATTATAAGAAGAAAGTGCTGGGTTATATAAATGTTCAGTTGCCACCCTGAAAGCGGTAAATGTACTGACTGACGAAACATTGGGTAATCTTCAGTCCTCAGGGCAGCCCAATTCCAGGAGTCAACTCAATGTAACAAGTGCCAGTCACGGATCAAAACCTGTGCCAAAGTGACACATATGAATGCAACATGCTTGGATATTACTGAACACCGCTCATAAAACTGGGTCCAAGAACAAAAATTAAAGTAAAGATAACAGTAATTACTCTTGACTCCAAACATACCACTTAATAAATATTTACTCTGTTTTTTTGGAAAGTTAATGGTAATTCATCAGAAAATCCCTAATTTTTATGGAATATTTGTCAGGGTATAGCCAGTATGTTTCTGAGTACAACTGCCTTCAGATATATGAAACCACACTCTCTAGTATATACAAGTGTGGTAAAAGCAAAAAGAAAATCATGTTACTAACACTTATGATTGAAAAAATTACAGAAATCAAAGCTTGTCTACTTCCAGGTAATCCCTGTTGGCTCTAACACATTCCTCCATTCTCTTTGTCCATGCTTTGTTATATTCTTAAGTTCTCTTTCAGACTGATATTTAGATCCGGTGTTGCAGGCCTCTGTGTATGCTGCAAGTCACCAAAATGGGTTCCTTTCATGTACCTTTTTCAGTTCTGGAAATAGAAAAAAGTTACAGGAAGCAAGACCTGGTGAACAGATCAGGTGTTCCATGACTGTGATTTGCTTGTGGGTCCACAAAATGCTTCATTAATAAGGCTGAATGAGGATGGGCATTGTCATGATAAAGAACCCACCTCTGGGACCACATGTTGTCTTTCACAATGCACTCTTCCTCACAGTCCAGAACATCTTTGTAGAAGTATCAGTTGACCACAACTCACAATGCAGGATACCGTCGGTGTCAAAGAGGACAATCAACATCATCTTCGATTTGGGGCATAACATTCTTGCCATTTCTTGTCAGTCAGATGAGCTCATTGGCCACCGGAGGCTTCATCCTTTAGGTCTAGAGTCATACTGTAATATTCATGACTCACCACTAGTGATGACACTGTTCACAATGTTCATTTCTTTCCAATTCATTCAACAAGGTCAGTGAACATTTTGTTTCTTTTTTGGTCATGCACCAGAATTCTGGGAACCATCTTCACATACACATTTCTCATGTACAATTCTTCATCATAATCATGCCAACTGATTCATTATTCATTTTTAGCACCACAGCATCACTCTTAATCACCAAAGGGTGATCAATGCATAACAAATTTTAAACTCTTTAGGTATCTGCATCTCTTTTGTGTTTTGGGATCAAGGGAATTTTGGATCACTGTGCACATCTGCTCGTTTGTCCAAAAATTTTGAACAACACTCATATAGGTGACAAAGGCACTGTTGGTCACCACGAACATCTGTCAACATTCCATGAGTATTGGTTGCGATTTTGTTGTATCTGGCTAAAATATGATGTTAAAGCATACTCTAAATTTCTATCTCACATTTTCCAGCAAAAGGGATAAAACATGTCTGACACAAACAGGCATCACACAAAACAATGCTCACCAAATCTGAACACACACACTTCTTGTTACCACAAAAGACCATGCTAAAGAACTGTTTACTCTGTTTTGATAATGAAGGTTGTACTGCACAAGCTAAACATCAGATCATTTCATTTTTGCCAGACCTTGAGCTTACTATGTTTCAGACGAATCTGCTGCCCCAATCAACCCTCTTGAATGAGGCAACAGGTTCCTCCAAACTCTGGCATATATCTACCAGACTACAGGATGTCGCATTCCAGAAGCTGCGAACTTCAGTTACGTTTACTGTCACTAAAGCAAGAATATCAAATCTCAGTGGATTCATATGGTTCCAGAAGGAAGCCAGAATACATTGTAATAAACTGCTTGACTACTTTATTAGCTTCTAGAGGAATACAACATTCCATGGATGGAATGAGTGGGATTAGACACATCAGCTTCTGGGAGTATACATGCCTACATAAAAAGACATGTCAAAAGCAAATTTAAAATCCAAAACAAGCCAAATAAACTCCATGTAGTTAGTTACAAATATCAAGCACAGAGCATGCAAAGTATTCATGTGCTACCCAACACAGGGACAGTGCCTAAAACGACTTCTGAATTCAAATCTTATTTCATTTCCTATTCATTTAAGGTGAGGACTAACACACCACTCATCTTTTCAGCCACAATGAGGAAAAAACAGAGGCTCACAGGTGAAAATTACCTAAACTAATCAGTTTTTTCAGCTCTCTTTTTCCATTACATCACACATGAAAACTGGAAGGGTAAATTATACCTTGCATGCATATTACAAAATATAAGTGACGGTATCTGTCCTGTACATTATAGTGGTCAGGAAGCTAGTGCACTCCAATTACAACAGTACTGGTAGGCGGGACTTCCCCTGTGTACATATATATGGTAGGCAGAATTTTTGTCGTCTGACTCGAGAATTGTGCCAACATTTTTGATAAATGTTTATGATGCATTTAATGATGCTGTCAACAGTTCAAATTACATAACATAAAATAACAGAAAGATTAGTGTTGCATAAGGATGATACCTACACAATGGGTAACGTCAGAAGTGCATAACTACAACGTGCTTGGGCCAAAAACATTCAGAAGAACACGCTGTTGTTTTTTTGATTATGAACAAGCTGTTAATCATAATCACCTTCCACTTTTGCTGGCTGTAAACTTGGCAACCCTAGGTCCCTGCTGCATAGCCCATATTTCTATGATACCTTGCTTAGGTACATAGATGACAAGGAAAAGTGCCACTCGTGGCTGAGGAACATTTTTAGAATTGGCACCACGCAGTCTTCCTCCTTCTCGCACTTCGAGCCACCCACACTGGGCATCACGATAACCTGCAAAAGCACACTTCAGCAATATATACAGTACCCACCTCATCAACGCAATTTAAATTTTCTGGAATACGAAGCCATATACACCAGTACAATTGAAAATACACAACATTAATCAGTTACTAGCATATTTCTTTTTAATATGATCTACAGGACTGTTATATGGCTTCAACAGAAATTGTGCAGAAAACTTACTGTGCAGTTGTGCAATATGTAGCATTACTGGGGCACATGCAAAAATTAACAATTATGCTTGTTAACCAGTTACTCTACTTTTTGTGTTTTACACTTGCATACCAAGTTTGCTACTTATTTTGAAAAGAGAAGTGGGAAAATTATTTCATCTTCTTACCACACAAGCACAACTAAAAAACAATATTTTGTTTCCCAACAATGCGAAGCACAATCCTTCATTTTTGCAACAGAACAACCTTCCACCATTTATTTGCATTAGAAGAGAAAAACAGCTCTGGAAATACAAAATTTTTTAATATATTGCCACAATTTAACTTCTATTTTCAATTCTTAAGAATTCATGCTGTCTTACACACATGTAGGTATGTACAGTAATTTAATATGCAACCCATAATCCAAGCAATAACATAAAGTAGTTTGCAGGAAGGAAATATTACAATACCACATACCCTTCCACATCCGAATTGCCAGTCCTTTCAGATTATCTATCAAGATAACTCGCCCCAGGCTGTCTGACACTATGGACAAATTCCTGTTTGGAGATATCACCACCCTATCTCCATGTCTCAAAATGTCACATAATCCAAACCTGAAAAAAGAATTTGTTCCGCAATAAATAACACACTGTTTGCATAAAAGCCAAAAATGTGCAGAAGGCAAGAACATTCAAGCTTAACCTCCTCGAATGTAATGCACGCAGATTGGCAGATAGTCACCACTGGTTCAGAGGAACATGCCACCCCAATCTGTAGGTTGATGGCAGCAGATTCCTCTGAAATGTCAGTAACTTAAGTACCAACTATACATAGCAGAAGCAATACAAGAAATTCAGATCTCACTAATAATAATCAATTCATGATTTCTGGCAGACAAGAGTCATATATGAAGTTATTTAACACGAAATGCATGAGAAATAAATATAAAAGTTTGGTTGTAATACCTAAAGAAATTATACCACTCAGTGCAACCTTGTATAGATAAGAGAAATAATTAAAATTTGTCAGGTGCAATTGGCTCAAGGTGGAAAGGAGTGGTGGGCTATTCTGAACACAGTAATCAATATGAGGCTTCCATAAGAGAAATTAATTCCTTGGCCAGCTGTGTGTCCTCTCACCTGGAACCACATTCCATCCAAATCTTTGGTGACAGTGGCAGAAACAATTATGACATATTTTAATCAACTAAAAACACTCCACAGTGACTGAGAAAACCAGGGCCATTTATAACCAAAGAAAGGGGAAATATAAAGTATTTGCCTTAAGTTGTAAGATGTCCTAGATTAGTGAAACTAATAAAAAGAAGTTGCATTTTGGTCTTTTGTGTTATGACACAACATAGCCTGGATGATGCCCCATAGGGGTTACCACTGTAAGATATGAGGATTTAAAGACAATGAAGATTCAGACTGAGGTCTTACTGGTTGTAACACTCTGTAGTCTTTATTTATTTTACTTATTTAAGGTTTAGTCAGTTATACCAAACATAGCTTATACATGTATTATATAATGTCAAATGATAGGAACATCACTCAGTAGCCCAAAAGGATATATAAGGAAGACATTGTGACCTAACATAAGGGACAATCCTGGCATTTGCTTGGAAGGAACAACGTCAGTCAGGGCAGTGCATCTACAGACCATGTATTGAATGTACAACTGCCTCAACACACAGTAGTTCTACCTACTCGACAATGACAAGTGGTTACCCTACCACACCAAACACCATCTTCAACCAGATGACCACAGCAGGAACCTTCATGACTAGGCTATTGGCTGAATCACTGTAGAATCATGGTTCAAGTCCTAGCAGGGGCAGTCTAATGTCTTTGTCACAGCATTCACACCAGCTCTCAGACCCAAATGATGAGAAACAAGAGCTTTTTCTCCAAGGAAACAGTAGGCATGACGCTGAACACTCACATCCACAGGTACAAATGCATGGAGCTATAACTCCACTCTGTATCTGTATGACTTGCTTTTCAATTAACACAGAGATAACTTGACCTTTTACTGCAATGATACCTTACCCACAGCACCAGTATATCCAGCTCTCATCTGCCATATTCACCTTCTCCAACCATCAGTTACAGCCTTAAGGTAAAGTATCCTGTAAAATGGATCACTCCTGCTGTACAGTACATACAATTACACACTTTATATAAAACATAACAGTTCACTTACCTACATACCATTGAAACTGCAGGTTCTATGGTAGAACTTTCATTAACTTTCTCTGCAGGAAAGTTTCCCCTTCCTCGCATCCAGCTCCTAGAACACACGATTTAATTAAAGAAAAATTAAGCAATATAAAAACATCAGTGTGGGTTTAGTTTAGGTTAGATTTGGTTATGTTAATGAAGTTCATCTAGCCATAATGTGTGACAGTGGTAAGAAAAGCAGCTTGGTGCTGGCAAAGGATGGATACTCTGCTTGTCAGAATATAAAAACATATAAAATGAATCATTCATAATTCTCAAGTGTCAGCTCAACCACAATATTAATTTTTCCGACATGCAGGAAGAATCAAGATCCAAAAATCCGAGCACACGTAAAAGACTGTGACTTAGAATCAATAAAAAAAGGCAAGGTGTCCATACCTGCAATCAACTCTCTGCATATCATTCTATATTTTGTTAAATGGTAAACTGTAGAGTAACTTGACAAAATAGCAACATTTGTTTTACAAGCATTTTCCCCCAAAATTAAATACACTGCCAGAAATGCTTATTTTTACTTGCCAGTAACATAAAACATGGTTTTGTACAATTTGCTACTGGATGCTTTGTTCACAAGAAATGTGTCTTGTAACTAATGACATGAAGTATAGCTTAATAATGGATACCAGTATTAGATCAGATGGAAAAACATATGCATGTCAAAAAATTCACCAGCAGCTAAAATGCAAATTCTCAGGCAAAAGAATAGTGGGGGATGGGAATATACAGGGTGTCCCAGGAGGAAAGGACCTAACTTCGGGAGAGTGTTCCTTAGGTCAAACTATAACGATATAACCCAAAACACCTATATCCAAAGTTCAATGGTTACGGAGATATTGGCC
>Ga0123352_10016942_pt1 | contig 11614 bp, 9 predicted proteins | sample TergutLab28metaG_FD_89700 | JGI IMG/M metagenome (GOLD analysis project Ga0123352, IMG submission 89700) | Labiotermes labralis P1 segment gut microbial communities from Petit-Saut dam, French Guiana - Lab288 P1 | ecosystem: Host-associated > Arthropoda: Insects > Digestive system > Gut ...
TGCTTGCTATCATTCGGTGCAGAACCTTTTGTCTTCCAGGTTGCTATCCAAAAATTTAAAGATCAAGATATATAGAACTATAATTTTGCCTGTTGTTTTGTATGGGTGTGAAGCTTAGTCGCTGACATTGCGGGAGGAAAGGAAGCTGAGGGTGTTTCAGAACATGGTGTTGAGGAGAATATTTGGACCGAGGAGGGAAGAGGTAACGGAGGAATGGAGGAGATTGTATAACGAGGAGCTAAATGATTTGTACTCCTCACCCAATATTGTGCGGGTGATAAAATCGAGAAGAATGAGATGCGTTGGGCATGTGGCGCGTATGGGTGAGGAGAGGGGGGTGTATAGGGTCTTGGTGGGGAAACCGGAAGGAAAGTGACCACTGGGGAGACCTAGGCGTAGATTGGTGGATAATATTAGGACGGATCTCCAGGAGGTGGGATGTGGTTATATGGACTGGATTGAGCGGGTTCAGGATAGAGATAAACTCGAAGCCAGTTACATCCATGAAGCAGTTCTTCCTTGTAAGATAGAATTTAACCATCTGTCTGTGAATTTCGTGTCTCCTTGGAGCCCAAAGTTCGCTGTTGTTGCAGCACGTTCCATAAATTTTGAGCGAAAGTGCTGATATTTGGCGAAATATTTTCGGTGTGAAATTTAGACGCTAGATATGTGATTGAAGAGTTCCTCGTAAAGATAAAAGAAGTCAGGCGACTCGTTTTGAGTTTTGCATGGTTTATTTCTTATTTACGGAATGACTGTCGCGCTGAGATGTTTCACCTACTTAAATTTCATTATCGTGTTTACAGAAGTTCACCTCTAGCAACTTCCTTGCGCCATATAAATACATACCGCTAGCAAGTTACTTGCTTCATGTAAATACAATCTTCCCATCTAAGCTTAATTTTCAAAACTGATCTATTCCCTACACTTTTTTTACTAAAAGTCTGTCTGAATTTCTCACATTTTCACCGCATGTTACATTTTTCCGCACATCAAAACATCTATATTTCATTTTATAAGTATTATTTGATAAACAATGAGATTCATCAAAATTGTCATCGTGCAATTTTCTCCAGCCTCCTGCCATTTTCTCCGACTCAGGTCCACATATTTTCATCAACATTCTCATGTTTATCGTTTACATTTCATGTTCTTCTTTTAGGTTGAAGGTCCAGTTTGGACATTTATAAAATTACTAGCGCCAATGGTAGGACGGTTTGGGAATGGGGAACTGGAAAAGCATTTGAAAGAACACCGTCGTATCCGGATCGTATTTGATAGCCATTATTTTATTTGACAATTTGCATAACGGTATGCGGTGCAGAAATCAGAGCTCCTCCTATTTGCCATGAGCCGTGGTCTATAATCTTTAGCTCAACATAACGCAGTTAATGTTGGAATTTTACTCAATTCATTTAAAGGAGGAGTTGCTTCATTTGGCTCACAGACAAGCGTGGCACATAAAAATCCCTTTGTTAATTACAACGAGAATATCTGCTGGTGAGGTTTAAGAAATTGCATCCCGAATATTTTCATCAAAATTCTCTGATCTGCGCGGTCTCCTCCTGTACCCTCTATCTTTCAACGTGCCCCACAGGTAGAAACAGCACGGGCTGAGATATGACAAACAGGGGGGACCACAATCTCATGTTTATTATTTTGTCATCAGAAGCCCTCCTAAACAAGGTAAATGAAAAAAAAGGAAAAAATTGCATGAATGAACTATTCAGTAAAATCGGGTCCGGTAATCCTACTGAAAATTTTACTTTTGAGGGATAATGCGAGATCAAATCTAAAGCAACAATGCCGCAGAAAATATGGTCTGAAAGTGCATTTTGAATGATATATTGTGGTGAAACCATAGATTTATAATTGAAATTTATATACTGCTATGAGGTAATGATTTTTAATTTAAAAAGTTTAGCATATATCTCAGCATTTAACCAACTTGATGCACAAAATTTGTTTCACAATAAGTTTTTATTTCAAGCCTCTACATTTTTCGAGTACATGTGCTTATCATCAGGAAGTCAAAATTGCATTACACAGCCTATAGGTGGCCACCTATAGGTGTGATGATACCAGAGGCTGTGTAATGTAATTTTGACCTCTTGATGATGAGCACATGTGCTCAAAACATGTAGAGGCATGAAATAAAATCTTATTGTGAAACAAATTTTGTGCATCAAGTTGGTTAAATACTGAGATATATACTGAGATGCACGGTCAACAAAACGTCAAAAGTTTAGCATGCCGTAAATAACGAATATGTTTTGAAAGGCGTGGAATGGTTTGCGGTAGTCAAATATAAGTTCAAAATGGCTGTAGAGTGTACGTAATACAGCAATGTGAATTTATGTTCAAAACAATTTGGCCAGTAAATAAAGTGCACTAAGAGCCCACCACACACCCCGTCACATCGGCATTACATAGATAAAAATGTGAAATATTCATTCTCTGAGACCACGGGACACACTGCACTTAACGCCAAGTGTTACTGTACAAGAAAGAGTATGGAGTTTATTTTTTTTGTCACATAGGCCAAGAAGTTACTATTTCTCGAAATTGAGTCTTACTTTACGATGTGTCATAGAGTTTGTCAAGCACAGTTGTCCTATAAGGACGCAACACGCACATGTGTTCGGCCTGCCTAAACTGAAAAATATGTCGTGGAATTAAACGTAGAAAATCGTGACATAATTTAATATTTTATTGCCATATTGTTCCTTACAGGCATGAGGAAAGTAACAGCTCTCTTTAATGGTAATCGATAATTAAACTGGACACATGCAGGGACAATTAGCTGCCCCCTGAAGGGGGCTCCCTGTCGAGTACCAGCGTGAATCGTGCCGAGATAGGCAACTGTTTGTGGCACCGCCATACTCTGTGACATCCCTAACTCTTTGCATGCACGTGGCAATGCCCTTACTGTCGACAATCATTGTAAATAAAATGCCGGTGAACTGTACAAAGATTAAAAAAATATATTAATTGATTGCACCTTCACTTGCAAAATGTTTTAAGATATCGGCTTCAGAACTGATCTATTGAACAGACTCACTTCATGGAGCAGAATCCTTCTTGAGAAGCTAACCGGTTCTCAGCTAGTCAAGAAACTCTCCGCAATTTCTGTAACCCGAAGGTTCATAACCGCGTTTACAAGTGCCCGCCACCTGTCCCTACCTTGAGAGACCTTTTCTTGATCAAATTGGCATCATTTCTGAGCACATGCAAGAGCCAGTTCCTTTTTTAGCTCTTAAAAACCATCTGTTTTCAAAATCAAAAACGTAATAATTTTTAAGGCAGTCGTGGGTTTTCTGAGTACCGTTATTTTATCTGTCGCGTATTTAGATAGATACTTCATTCCACGTGTCCACAAATATTTAATCACCATATAACGGATAACACAAATATGTTGCGACACATTAAAATGTCAACATCAACCACGCTGAAACTTCCTAAAATAAAGTTTTTGTTCCTGGGAATAAGAAAAAAATACAACTTTGCCGGACGGAAATTCTCTGCCATAAAATGACCTGGGGTTTTGGAATGCATCCCACATATTTTGATGCCTGCGACATGCAAAGATCGAAATCAAATTTCTTTATTGATCTTCACGATTGCTGTCCGGCCACACAATTAAGTGCCGAGTAACAGATACAGAAACATGTGCGAATATAATAATTATGAATGCAACTGACAAAAAAGTAAAAAAGGGCATTAATTTAACACTATTACATATATATATATATATATATATATATACATATATATGTATATATATATACATATATATGTATATATATATACATATATATGTATATATATATATACATATATATGTATAAGCATGTATAAATAATACTTTGTTTAGTTCCAGTAGTATGACTGCCTGTCAAAAGTGACGAATGACCACACAAATATGGTATGTGCAATTCAGGGCCATTTCCTTTTACTTTGTTCTAAGTTGTGACTTCACTCACACGACAATCGCTTTAATACGCTACAATTTTAAGCCCATAATAAATTATCCTGTGAAAGGCCGCCTGTCAAATACTGTCCCGACATGCAATACTGTTGTGCTGGCCTGTTATTTAGGTGAAGTCTGTGAATGGGAAATTCTTCAGGAGTGGTGGCCGAGACTTAGAGGTTCTCAGAAAGCAACGTTGTGTCTTACAGTACTGTATTTGCGTTATGGACAGATGGGATCCGTCAAAGTCCGTTTGCTTTAGAAGAGCTTAAAAAAGTTTTATGAACGTTTATATATAATATGCCAGAAGATATACTACATGATAGAAGAGAACAAAGTTTGATGCAGATAGAAGGGGCAAGTATGGCAAGGAACTCTGTAAGTTCACAGAGAGGAATTTTAAGCAGAATATTTCTCACGTTTCGCCTGCAAATCCGCACTGTTTTCCTTTTAAAAAGGAATTATGTCACATAATATTTAAAATTTAAATCCCCTTTCCTTGTAGAGCCAATTTATCCAATTTAACTTCGTGTTCTTCAATCAACGATTGTGCAGGGCTTCAGCCTCAGCATGGACAAAAAATGCTGTTAGATAATGGCTTTCCAAATTGCGGCCAGCGGATACATTTGTAAATTATATTTAAAATGCACCCTTGTACAGGTACTGAGGCTTTGTACAGGCCGTACGGCCCACAGGAAGAGTAGAGGTACAGCTCTACTCTTTCCTGACCACAGCACTAGAAGGGGGTGAGATGTCAGCGTCACGCCCTGACCGCTCTTTACCCCTGGCAAAGGCCAGGTACTCTTTGTACAGGAGGTTGGGTGGGCCACCAGGGCCGGTCTGGACAGGTGCGGAAAATCTCGCCTCCACCGGGATTCGATCCCCGGACCGTCCAGCGCGTAGCCAGTCGCTATACCGACTGAGCTACCCGGCCCACTAAATTATGTTTACACAGTAAATAAAAACAAAATAATTTAGACGGGTTACGTAATCGAATTATTATGACTTTTACACGTGCGGACAGCAAAGCAGCCAAAAAGAGCGGATTTGGCCCTTTGCCTAACAAGCTTAGATGCTCCTGAATTAAAAGTTTTTACCACATCCCTGTTGAAAAAGTTCTCAAAATGAGTGGCAATTTCAATTCAATCGACAAGGAAATGTATAGGTAAGGAGAAAGTGATTGTATTGGCCTGCCACCCCCTCCCTATTCTTGACGAAATTTCGATAGTTCTTTAGATATCATATTTTCTCGTTTTTATTGTACCGCACTTTCAGTTCCAGGTTTGAGATAACAAAGAATTTTTGTGTATTACACATACAGTTGAACACAACTATATATAGTTGTGTTCAACTGTATGTGTAATACAAAAAAATTCTTTGTTATTGAATTAACACGACGGGGAAGACGCACCTCAAAAACCTGGATTGAGAGGTCGCGCACACTTCACTTAACGAAGTCGCGTGCAGTGTTTAATGTAATGAATCGTGTCGGGTGACACCACAAGTGACGCTACACTAATATGTAAACACCGCAAGAAAAAGCAATGTTGAAGATGTGCTACGTGGATCATAAAAAAACAGGCTGTGTCTTTTGTAAGACACGTGTAATGAAAATCTCCCATTCCAGCAGTTTACAATAAATGAGGCTTTGTTGATTCATCTGTTTATTCTTTCTGTCTTAAGCGGGTCCACAACGTAACAGCCAAAAGCAAACATTTGCTTCGTCTCTCCGCATGAACAAGACTGCCCCTACGTGTTTTCGTAAAATTCTCTGGTAAACCTTTTACTGTAATTTTTCGATACCTTCAGTTTTGGCCGAATTCGGAAGAAATTAGTAAATATTTTACTTCAAGTCTTACGTGAGTTTTGACTAATTAGTTTACCAAAGTGTCCATTGTTCCAGTATTACTATTTTTACCTTTGTGAACGTGTTTCCGTTGTTGCAAGGCTAACTTTTGTTATCATGGTTAGAATTTTTCTATGTTTACTATTGTTATTTTAGTTACCATGGTTACCATTTTTATATGATTGCTATGGTTATCTTTTTTCCTGTGGTTACATTTCCTACCATGGTTACCTTAGTCACAAGTTTCCCCATGTTCCTATGTCGCTATGATTACATGAAGACCAGAGAAATCGCTCTGTCGACACGTTCTAACTTGTTGCTTTTTAAAGCATACAGTCTATGGGTCACGTTTATGCGCCCTAGGAATCCAAATGAGTAGGAGATTGGGTAGACACCACAGCCGGTCTGAACGATTTTGGACGAAAAAAAAATCCCTTACTAATAGCCGGGATTCGAATCGTGGGCCGTCCGTCCCGCAGAAAGGCGCTATACTGACTACGCCATCTTGGCTGTGTTACAGACGGGTCGAAATAATAACGGAACATTTGTCATCCCAAATTTATATATTCTGGCGCACTGCAAATAAGATTATGTTCCACTAGTATGACAGTAATGCTGAGTTTATTGCAATGCAAAGCAACGTGAGATCGGTTTGCAGTTTATCTTTAGTCAAGAGGCAGTAGCGACATTCTTGATTCAGAGTGAATGCAGATTATTTTGTTGATATTGCCTCTCATGTGTGACACGAAAGGCAAGCCTGTGGTACACTGTGGTATACTGTGGTATACTGTGGTATACTGTGGTATACTGTGGTATACTCGTACAGTCAATGAGCCGTTTGTGTGCCTGCATAAATCCGAAATTAATAACATTGAGATCCAAGCAATTGAGGTTGAGGTACTGAGAGGGTCGTTAAATAAACCACAAGTAATACAAACTTGAGGGTTGTTTAACCGTGCATCTTCCTCATGAAATAAAGTGTGTAAGGTGCGGATGGTGCCATGCACGGCACCATCCACACCATACACACGACCCACACAGCGTCTCTCAAGACCACTACTCATCCAAAAACTCGGTGCAGAAAACCATATGCTGCAACTCAACATCTAATGCTCCTGATGATTGACGTATGTACCCGAAACATGTCGAGATAAGAATACATCAATAAAATTACCTAGCTGCATCAAGTTGGCATTTCACTTTATTTCACAAGTAATAGAGTTCGCGATTGGTGAATCAGATGTTCAGAGATTAGCTGTCACCCATGTACATGAAGAGATGATAGCACTATATACAGTAAGATGCAATCTGATGGACGAAGACGTAAATGAATGTTCTGTTTTAATGTTTGGAAGGAAGGGGAGTACAGGACCGACATATCGCTCACTGAATGCAGTACTGGCACAACTAAAAAATTGCCTTTTCGAGTTAATACTGCATTTTAGCTCAAAAATGTAACAAATACACCCGACAATACCGGCACACTGGCCAGTCAAAACACACTCCGCCAGATGCCATTATTGTCATATGTAGCTGTTATATTTTTCGGCTGAATCATAGTATCAATTCCAAAGGGGAAGCTTTTGGATTGTGCCATTATTGCATTAAGTGTGAGATGTAAGAGTCGCTTTGAAGGAATGGGGCATGACGTCAGTAGTACCCCGAGTTGGAGGCGCAAACGGCACCGCTTACTGTGGAGTCCTGAGATGTGCATACACTAATATATCTTAGAAAAATGTAAACATTTTTTCTTTCAATCTGTTTTTGGAATGTGAAATTACGACAAGAGATTTGTGCGAGAACTTTCATTTAACTTTCGATTTGGCAGGGAAATATATCATAAATACTTCCACGCTTTGCGAAAGATAGGCTCATTTGCAAGTAAAAAATCAAACAGGAAAGTGTGAAACATTGAGATTACAAACAAACATTTTATTATACAAAAATTGGCAAAATTAAATCAAGTAACAAGGGTAATAGTAAGATATTCATAGAATTTTGATCTGTGAAATACGGAAGTTGGCATTAGGAGTTGGCATTAGGAGTTGGTATTAGGAGTTGGCATTAGGAGTTGGCATTAGGAGTTGGCATTAGGAGTTCCGCCGCGATCTCCTTGTCATGTCTTAAACTATGAATCACGTCCAGGAACTATATTGCTCTTCCAGATATCTGGATCATCAGGAGGAAGAGGGATAGAATGGGAGATGTTCAGTGAAGAACGAAACGATGGGAAAAATGCCTTAGGGGAACTGTGTGTTGTTTCGAGAAGGATGATGTATTTAATATGAGACTGCATAAAACATTTCCAGTAACCCCACCGAGAATTACAAAGCCTTATCGCTGTGTTTCTCCTTTACTTTCCAGTTTTCTCTCGAGGAAGAGGGAAGCCATGCTGTCCCTCCATTTTCAGTCCACGTAATTGCTTTGCTCTCTTTCCTCTATAATGTGGCGCCGTGTCACTGACTGACCTAGAGTCTGACGTTGCTGGGTAGTGTGATGGTCTCATCTTCAAACGTACAAATAAGGTACATAAAAATAATAATAATAATAATTATTATTATTATTTATTTGGGTTCGGTTGTTACAATGCTCGGGTCTACCTCCCAATTAACGCCAGGTCGTCGCGGTTGTAGCGCATCACTCTTTACTAACTAAAATGTCGTTCGGTCAAAACACAACAATATATTCAATAATTTTGCTACATATTTCGGTTACAATTATTAGTAAACTTTACATTATAGAATATATTGTTGTGTTTCGACTGAAGGATATCTCAGTCAGTATTGCAGCACAACGGGATGGCTCCTATCAAACCATCACTATTTGATACTTCATCATCATCATCATCATCATAAACATCAAGGATTGGACCCTTTGATCCGTTCCTTCTCCAAAGTTACAGCTGCTCGCGCCAACGCTTCTTCGGTCTTCCAAATGTTCTCCTTCCTTGTGGTCTGTAGTGGTATGATTTCAAAGGGAATCTGTTTTGTGGCATTCTTTGCAAGTGTAAAAGTCAGTTCCTTCTGTATTCATCTATCTTGTCTAGTATTAATATGTACTATTAAGAGAACTATTTTTAAGAAAGTGAGAACGGAAACTATTTTGAAAATATAAACACACTAGTTTAACCTACCTTTTCATATGAGTCAGAAAATTGGACTCTAACAGCTTTACAAAGACGAAGAATTGAAGCGGAAGAAATGAAGTTACTGAGACCTCTGGCAGGCTACACCATTTATGACCACAAAACAAATGAATACATACGCCACGAACTACGGATTAGAGGCATACTAGACAAGATAGATAAATACAGACTATTGGATACTTATTATACTATATTTACACCACGTTTGCTCTGTTGAACTATTTGTATATGATTTCGTCTAAATATCTACCAAAATTTCTTATACAATTTTTATTATCGTAGCTTAATATTTCCCTATAAGTTAATGAAAATATTTTTTTTAATTTGGAAGCATTTTAAAACATCTTAATTGTAAAGTGTATTACCAACAGCTGTACTTGAAATATTTGTGTAACTTGGCAAGATATTGATTACAAGCTCTCTGAGGATGACACGATAGTGTCGAAATATCTAGGAGTGTTATAATTTGTGGACTAATTGTGCATTTGTTGGTCATAGTACAAAATAATAATAATAATAAAATAATGTCTCGCAAAGTCGGACGCCAGACACCCAGCGACGCGGTGCCACAACATAGAAGAATTGAGATCTCAAGTGCACAGATGTGAAAGCCTAAAAACCAGCAAAGTAATCTGACACTGAACACCTTACGTGCAACAGTCTAATACACACAAATTTACTACCAAATATTTGCACAAAGCTTTTCATTTAGTAAACAAAGCGCTTATATGTTTCGGCCAAATAGCCTGACCACCTTCCTACATGCAGGAGATTTGTAAAATAAAAATAAAACAATATGCATTTAGTTGATAATAAATTTGTGTGTGACAAGGTGATCGTTTGGTTCACTTGTATGTAAGAGTATTTCGGCCTAGGGTTTCCGTAGGGACTAAACCAAGCAGAGCGAGCTGCCGCCTTGCAAGATAGAGTGAGCAGATTAGCTACACACATCCGTCATTTTTCGCAGGTTCCTGCATGGTGATTTCGAAAATTCGCCCCCAGAAAATAAAATTTATGTCACTCGGACTATTAAAAGAATGCGAACATTAAAACTGTTCGACAACTCCAGTAGGTCTTCGAGACACAAAATCTGATGTTGAGGGAGCTGCAGGAAAAAAAAGAAGCAACGCGGATTTTATTGTTTCTGCAAAGATCACAAAAACACTACGAAAACACAAAGACGTTATTTGGGGCGGGGGTGGCGGCAAATTATTCGTGGAATTTCGCTTACTGAGGAGGAAAAACCCAGGGTTGAGTTTATTACCTTGTCTTATACAGGACACTCTTAGTGCGTCAAAATAACGTGGACCATATAGTAGTTAGTGAAGTGGCTAATTAACTGTAAGGTACTCTAATGTGAAAGTCACCCCCCGGCTGGCAGTCCCAAGCTCATCTATTCTGTGGCTGTCCACTGTCTCTGTGAGACATTTCTATGGAAATAATCTAAAATAAACAGAATTCCTCCTTCGTGCACCTTTCACAATCTACCATAGAGTTTGAACTAATTTTTGAGTATTGTATAAGATTCTAAAACCCAATGTTGCTAACTTGGAAGTTCAATTCAATTCAATTCAATGAGTATTTCTAAACTTGCAGGCTTACCAGCACAAGTGCGCATTACAAAGCCAGCAAAAAGACACAAGTAAAACCCCAAAACAGTAAAAATACATAAAAACAAAACAAAATTATGTAGCAGAAAAAAAACCAATACAACAGTACTGGGGTTAAAACACTGTGCTTTGAAAAACATAAGATTAGTTTATATAAAAATGTCACAGATTAGCGCAGATTTTTTAATAAGTAAAATGTCTCCTAAAGATATCGCTGTCTTGGCACACACGGTTAGCAGCCGAAACACATTCAGCAGACGGAGAGTTTTTGCAAGTAGCAGTAAACAGAACATGGTGTTGAGGAGAATATTTGGACCTAGGAGGGACGAGGTAACGAAGGAATGGAGGAGACTGCATAACGAGGAGCTAAATGATTTGTACTCCTCACCCAATATTGTGCGGGTAATAAAATCGAGAAGAATGAGATGGGCAGGGCATGTGGCGAGTATGGGTGAGGAGAGGGGGTGTATAGGGTCTTGGTGGGGAAACCGGAGGGAAGGAGACCACTGGGGAGACCTAGGTGTAGATGGGTTGATAATATTAGGATGGATCTCCAGGAGGTGGGATGTGGGTATATGGACTGGATTGGGCTGGCCCAGGACAGAGACAGGTGGCGGACGCTTGTGGGTGCGGTAATGAACCTTCGGGTTCCGTGAAATGCGGGGAATTTCTAGACTAGCTGCAAACCAGTTAGCTTCTCAAGAAGGACTCTGCGCCATGTAGTAAGTAAGTAAGTAAGTGAGTAAGCAGTAAAGAGGGAGGAGTTTTTTAAATTACTAGGAAGAACTCGAATACCAGCGACAGCCAAAAGAGACGGGCTATATTTTAAAACTGAATAAACAGAAATAAAAAAATAATCAAAATGAAATCTTCTATGGTGCAGAGTATGAAGCTTTAGAAATTTAAGAAAATCCTCGCATGTAACATGATCATGTGTAAGGAAAGGGTTTTGACAGGGCGACGAACTTCCGCTGAATGCGTTATAGCTTGTGGGAGTCAATAGACGTTATACGTAGAGTTCCATACAGTTGTGGCATACTCAA
>Ga0123352_10016945_pt1 | contig 11613 bp, 8 predicted proteins | sample TergutLab28metaG_FD_89700 | JGI IMG/M metagenome (GOLD analysis project Ga0123352, IMG submission 89700) | Labiotermes labralis P1 segment gut microbial communities from Petit-Saut dam, French Guiana - Lab288 P1 | ecosystem: Host-associated > Arthropoda: Insects > Digestive system > Gut ...
AAATAAAACCAGATTATTGGCAAGAACATCTGAAGTAAAACCAGATTATCGGCAAGAACATCTTAAATAAAACCAGTTTATCGGCAAGAACATCTTAAATAAAACCAGATTATCGGCAAGATCATCTTAAATAAAACCAGATTATCGGCAGAAACATCTTAAATAAAACCAGATTAACTGCAGAAACATCTTAAATAAAACCAGATTAACGGCAGGAACATCTTAAATAAAACCAGATTAACGGCAGGAACATCTTAAATAAAACCATATTAACTGCAGAAACATCTTAAATAAAACCAAATTAACGGCAGGAACATCTTAAATGAAACCAGACACAGACGGTCGGACGGGCGGACGGACAGACAGACAGATATATATATATATAGTGTTAGATAGGCAGGTATGTACGTACGTACGTGGGTGGGTATTTAGGTAGGTAAGTAGGTAGGTGGTTGGGTAGGTGGGTAGATGACAGACAGACAGAGGGACAGCAGGACGGACGGATGGACGCAGCAGGCATAGCTATAGCTACATCTGTGCAGCTGGAATGTACACCTTTATTAGTGCTCGCAGTGTTCCTTCTTCAGGTGACCTTCAGGTGTCACCTTCTTGCTACAAAAAGTCTCAGACCGACAGTTAACACGACCGCTAATGCACTGCGCTCTCGTGTTCTGTAATTTGATTAACATCTGCCCCAAGAGCTAACATTTACATAAGAGAAATTCATCTCTGTTTGTAGGTCGCTATGCCCCAGACAGTCGGATCCTCACCAGACAGCCACAGATATTAGTGACGGTAGGACAGCCTGCTGGCAGTCCATATTGGAATGTTTGCAGTTCGTTACCAGTGCCAGCACAGTGATCACTGTGTGACCCTCTAGAGGACGTTACTGTAGCTGTAACTGCGCTAGTATTCGGGGAGGCGCGAGGTTCACACAGACAAACGTTGTGCCAGCTCCTTCCACATCCCTTCCATACTTTCTACGCTACATGTCACTAAACTGCTTGTTGACATGGACCGCGAAACCGTTTGCCCATGCGCTGTGTTTATGTGTGCCGGAAACAACAGTAAAAATTATTTTTTGTAAAGGACGCGTGCGAGAGGTTAGCTCAGCTGTTATAGTGACTAAACTGTGGACTGGGCGACCTAGCCTCATGTTCAGTGGGCAGCAGAAAATAAGCCTGCTGGGGCGTGAAGCTGCCCACTTACGTCATTTGGTGCCGAGATTAAGAATGAGTGTAACCGTACCTCTAATTCGTCGATATTATTTCATGGCGCACACAGGGGCAACTTTACCTTCTTTGGTGGAAACGTAATGTGTTTTGTGTGAAGTGGGAGTCGAGTTTAAACAGTACTGAGATGAACTGTAGGCGTCGGATCCATAATGACATTCTACAGTGTTACGGGCTGTGTGCTGTGTTAAGAATCATGTGCTGTGTTAGGGACCATTTGCTGTGTTAAGAACTATGTGGCGTGTTAAGGACCATGTGCCTTGTTAAGTACAATGTTCTGTGTTGAGGACAATGTACTGCGTTAAGGATCATGTTCTGTGTTAAGGACCATGTGTTGTGCTAAGGACCATTGCCGTGTTATGAAAAATTTATTGTGTTAAGGACAATGTACTGTGTTAAGGAACATTTGCTGTGTTAAGTACCATGTGCCGTGTTAAGAACAATACTGTGTTAAGGACAATGTACTGTGTTAAGGAACATTTGCTGTGTTAAGGACCGTGTGCTGTGTTAAGGACCATGTACCGTATTAAGGACCATGTGCTGTGTTAAGAACAATGTGCTGTGTTAAGGACAATGTACTGTGTTAAGGAACATTTGCTATTTTAAGGACCGTGTGCTGTATTAAGAACCATGTGCCGTGTTAAGGACAATGTGCTGTGTTAAGAATCATGTGCTGTGTTAAGGAACATTTGTTGTGTTTAGGACCATCTGCTGTTGTAAGGACCATTTGCCGCGTTAAGAATAATGTACTGTGTTAAGGACAATGTAACGTGTTAAGGAACATTTACTGTGTTAAGGACCATTTGCTGTGTTAAGTACCATGTGCCGTGTTAAGGACAATATACTGAGTTACGGACAACGTACTGTGTTAAAAACCACGTGCCGTGTTAAGAACCATGTGCTGTGTATCGTTTAAATCTGTCACGAATTCCAGAAGGAAAATTGTAAGTATAGTAGTGGGGTGTGGCAGAACACAATCCAAACATTTTTTTCCCTTATGGCATATAACTTTCCTTTCAAGCAGGTTAACGCATATTTAATGGTAGAAGTATGTTGACTAAACCTGACCCCCACCCGCCGCTAGAAGCAAACCCACGCCTACGTTCTAGGAACAACGTGACTACGAGTTACATTTTAATTTACAGCGAAACGCATTTTATGAGCTGCACTTCCATTCCTACAAACACAAAGTCACTGAATGCACTTCGTGAAGAACTTACAGCTTTTTCTCCTGTGCCGTTATGAAAACGTTTTTTCGCACTAATTTGCAGACCGATAGTTACAGGTGACGAAGATGGGCCGGCAACCGATTGAAAGCACTTTTAAGTCCATTGTTCCCCCGAGGTCTGGTAGAGGGTCGATTTCCTTGAAAGTTCCCAGGCTTTGCGTGCTCGTCCTTCTGATAAAATAGCTTTAAGATAAGCCTGTATTTTGCGTTAATAATATAAAATTTCAGTTTCTACCTTCAGGAAAGATAAACTATACGTCTTCATTAGAGAGACCACCCCCGCCGCCCCTCATAGCTGCGCAGGAAATCACCGCTCTTTGTACAGAGGATAAGACCACACCCCAAAATTCCCTGTGTGGGCAGAGTCCAGGTTTCGAGTGTGTGGTGGCAGCAGTGCTTGTATTTGCGCTGTCCTTCTGAAGGCTGCAAGCAGTAAGTAATCTTCAAAATGCTTTCTGCTGAACAACCATATTGGTTTGATCCATCGTCACTGGTTGATGGTACAGTCAACTTGTCTCTGTGCATATCATACAGCCGCATGGGCGAGTGGATACAAAACTGCATTGAATTTTAACTTAGGAACTAGGTGGAGACAAATGGTCAGCTTCACGCTTCAGCCGCCTTACCCTCGGTAGTCTTTGAACAGTGGGCTGTGTGGGCCCGGAACCGACCGGAACTCGGTGGAGGGCGACAGTGTCCAGCCGTCTACTAGACCTTGAACCTGTTGCTACCCTGCATTTTTTTACAATATTTCGCTTTCCCTGAAATTAGAATGAAATGCCCTTTGATGCTTCCAGTTGGTGTGTACGTTGTTTGTTCCTGCAACTCTCCGACGCCATGTCCCAAAAGACTGCTCTTGGCGGCTGGCATATGACAGCGCTTAATGAATTGTGAAAACGTTTCGCAGCGGCGCTCAAGTAGCTGAGTTCTGTACCGCCATTAATATTGATGTGACGTAATGAGGGCGCTATGACGTAATGCTGCCCTAATAAGACATAATTGGAGGTACTGCAAGCCCGCACCATGATGTCTGTCAAAAGTTCAGAGTTCCTTCATAATGTAGAATGTTACCTGCTTTACGCCATTTGCATCTCCGGTAACAGCGCTGTGTGCTGCGGCATGGCTTCGGAGTTTGTACGAAGGTAGAAAGGCCTCCTGTTTTGTCTCAGGAACAGCAATTACAGTTCCGATTAAATTTCCGTTTATCGAGGTGCATTATTTACAAAGTTTGGGTTATTTTCCCACAAAGGCTCCTTCGTTTTCAACACACTTTTTCCACGGTTCTGTGAAACACTATGCCGGCCTGTGAAGCTATTTGCCGAAACGTCTCGAAGCTCTTCGCGCGCACCGTGTTTCAGCTCTTTGTGGGCCGCAAAACGGCTTGAGTCCATCCCTCAGGCGCCCAAAAAGAGGAAAGCGGAGAATGGTAAATCGGAGCTGGTGAATTGGAGACTTCTACGGGTGAAATGGGGACCTGTGGTGAAGTGGAGACTTCTGCAGGTGAATTGGAGACTTCGGAGGGTAAAGTAGAGACTTCTGAGGGTGAAGTGGAGACTTCGGGGGGTAAAGTAGAGACTTCTGAGGGTGAAGTGGAGACCTGTGGTAAAGTGGAGACCTGTTGTGAAGTGGAGACCTGTGGGTGAAGTGGAGACTTCTGCAGGTGAATTGGAGACTTCGAAGGGTAAAGTAGAGACTTCTGAGTGTGAAGTGGAGACCTGCGGTGAAGTGGATACCTGTAGGTGAAGTGGAGGCTTCTGAGTGTAAAGTAGAGACTTCTGAGGGTGAAGTGGAGACTTCGGAGGGTAAAGTAGAGACTTCTGAGGGTGAAGAGGAGACCTGTGGGTGAAGTGGAGACTTCTGCAGGTGAATTGGAAACTTCGAAGGGTAAAGTAGAGACTTCTGAGTGTGAAGTGGAGACCTGCGGTGAAGTGGATACCTGTAGGTGAAGTGGAGGCTTCTGAGGGTAAAGTAGAGACTTCTGAGGGTGAAGTGGAGACCTGCGGTGAAGTGGAGACTTCTGTGGGTGAAATGGAGACTTCTGAGGGTAAAGTAGAGACTTCTGAGGGTGAAGTGGAGATTTCTGAGAGTGAATTGGAGACCCAAGGTGAAGTGGAGACTTCTGTGAGTGAAGTGGAGACTTCTGAGAGTAAAGTAGAGACTTCTGAGGCCGAAGTAGAGACTTCTGCGGGTAAAGTGGAGACTTCTGCAGGTGAAGTGGAGACTTCTGAGGGTAAAATCGTGGCTAGCGTCTTCTGGGAACGTGAATGGATCTTGTTAGGAGAGTTCTTTGAGAGGGACGCTGTAATGAATTGTGAGCGACATGAGTAGACGTTAAACAAGTTACAACAGCAAATTAGAAAGGTTCGGCCAAAGAGGAAGAGGAGAGAAGTTCTCATCCTCCCTGTTGTACCGATTCAGCACCACCCCCGACTGCCATATTTCTGGCTCCCTGTAGGCTGAACTCTGAGAAACACGTTATTAATCAGTCCTTAGTGTAATGCACTGAATCCTCCATTCATCCGAGCTTTGGACATCTGCTTTATGCTATCGGTTTCATGTGGGAGACATGATGTGTTTTCTGTGAAGTAGAAACCAAAAGTTCAGAGGTAAAATCTTGGTCTATGGCATCCCGTGTGGCTTCCTAAACTGAATGAAAAGTGCCTTTCCACTCCCTCAACACAACTTAATCACTAAACAGTTCTTGTTTGCAGTCCTGGTCACATGTTAGGCCTGAGAAAAGGTTTTACTGAAAGCCGGAACATGTTGCTGGTATCATATACAAGGAGCATTGGTTAGTAACAAACACTGTGAGAACTGCGCCCCGTATTTCTTCAAATTTAAGACGCACATTTTTCCGAACTGAAAATATGGATGTGCCTTACGGTCGAGGTATTATTTTTCCGCTTCGCAAGTCTCGAAACATAATTTTCCTCCCAGGACAAATGGCCTTGCTAAAGCAGCAGTAAATTTTGCGGACAGGAATGTCTGTGCTTGCAAAAATTGTCGACTCGCACAAAAAATTCTTGAATGCCAAACGACCGATACCACCTCACTTAGGTGCAGAACGTAAAATTTGCCGTTTTTTTTATAAATCCCTTTTTAAAAGGGGTTTATATTAAATTAGAGGGCGTATAACATATATGAAATGGAGGTAGAACTCCACTCATTCTTAACTTGCGCACAATGTGAAATTGTGCCGTCAAACTCAGCCCACCAAAAAATCCGGTGTCATTTGAATAAGAGGCTGGGCCGGTGTTGGCGGTTGGGAGACGAGAGCAAATTATAACCTTAACTGGGAATCGAACGCTGGCGGTGCAGCCGGTAGCCTCGCTTCGTCTCTCCACACCAACTGCGTATCAAACCGATGAAGCTTGAACTGGGTTAGGTTAGGTTAGGTTAGGTTAGGTGATATTTAGATGGAGCTCGAATGTAAGGGAGCACTGAGGGGCGTAGTGAGTCGACGGACAGACCGGCTGTTTGTCTTGTGATCTGGTACCAATTTTGCTGTAGCTATGGCTATAGTTGTGTCGAGAAGCAGTACTGACCCTCCCTGCAGTCACGCTGCGGCTGTCCTCTTTCGCCAGGCAGGCGGTCTTTAGTCTGTCCATGAACTTTCTGTCATTTCGTCTTCATGCACCTCTTCTGTCAGCTGCCATCATTCACACTTATTGCCCGTGTTACACATACTGTTCACATGACATCACCGGAACCATAAATCCACACAGAACTGTCAGTCTGTGCCTTGCGCAGCAAATCGCGCCTCACCTTACCTACCGATAGCTCAGGCACTGGAACTGTCACACCGTCGACAAGTTACGGTCTGTGTCTGCCTTCGCCTTGTCCACTAATTCGAAAGTCCCTCATTCTCATGACTTCGCATGCCTAATTGTGTCACATGATCTGAAGCCTACGCAATTTTGAACGCAACATGCCACTGGCCGGGCGGTGTGCGCCTTGGGAATTTCCCGGTCCTACGGAGACCCTTGTTTTGCAGAATGTGCAGCTTCACAGAGCAGATTTCTACCGAAAATGCTAGGTGGAAGAGGCGTAAGACATTTACACCAAATTAGTGCTTTATAGACATTTAACCTGAGATATACATATATATATATATATATATATAAAGTTACAGTCCGTACCGCGCAGTAAACACACTCCGTCTCAGTTGTAAAAACCAGCTAGTTAATGCTGTATAGGGAAATAATCGCTGTTTGTTCTCAGGTCCACACAAAACACATAAATACACTGTGTGGGCAGAACGTGGAATTGTTGAATGTTGAACTGACGGTACATACAGTAACCACTGGGTTCATAATTGGCAAATTGACCTGGCTATACCTTAACCCTTTAAACGCAAGAAATAACCCGACTTATACGTAAAGACCCAGTCCGTACCGCGCAGTAAACACATTCCTTCTCAGTTATAAAAACCAGTCAGTTAATGTTGTATAGGGAAATAATAGTTGTTTGTTCTCAGATCCACACAAAACACATAAATACACTGTGTGGGCAGAACGTAGAATTGTTGAATATTAAACTGGTGGTGCATATAGTGACCACTGGGCTTTAAAGGGTTAACGGTTTTTAAAAATTCAGTTCCTGTCTAATAAGATGACAAACTGTGTTAATTTTAGACCCGTCATTAATACTGTTTTAGGACAATAATCGCCATTTATTGTGATGACCGGACTGACGCACGAATACAGGGTGTGGATAAAGTGCTGTAGGTTCTGGAATTTGAAGCAGTTACGTGGTAAATATATTTACCACTGTACTTGAAGGGATTAACATGGGAGCAACTCTGTGGCAGTGAAGAAAGAATAAATTGTGCCATGTAATAATTGGGGAGACACAAATATTTTATATCGTCGGTGGGAAATAAACACAGGTTAATTGTACAGCGGCCAATTTCTACAACGCCTCGAACAGGGTCTGTGTGGAGGTGCATCCTTAATGCAATATACATATTTACATAACGTGCCATGTTTTTGTTTCTCTGGTGGTTTATTGGATTGCAGTGTTACGGATAGGAGGAGGAGGAGGAGGAAATTAAATGCTTGGAATTACCGCAGAAGAGAGGCGGAGGAAGCAGTGGGAGGAATGTAGAAGTTAAAGGTACATAAGAAGGGAGGCAGGTTGTAGCTGTTCCTCTTGCCTGCCTCATTTCTCTGCAGCTCGAGAACCGTTTACCTCGGAGCCGAGGTAGCTCAGTCACAATAGTGACTAGCCACTGGCCATAAATCGGGGTTCGATTCTTTGAAAGTGCAGAAGCTTTCCCTTCACCACAAATTTATAACCTGTTCGTCGGCCCAATTGCCATTTGTTTGGTCCCTTCAAAAGAGGCGTCAAGTAGCCGGATCGTGAACCTGACACACTCACCTCTAATGCCAATGTTAGGATCACTTGGAGCTGTATATTCACTCTCCCATACGTCTTAATGCCGTGGTGTTTAACTTACCGCATTGACGCTTCAGCGTCACTTTAACTGAGGTGACGGAAGACACACGCTTGACGCTGTTCGCCGTCCTTCAGTTCGCTGCAAATTGAACATGTTGACGCGGTGCGCAGTCCCCCATTTCGCTGAAACCTGAACTTCTTGGCGCTGTGCGCCGTGCCGCAGTTCGCTGAAACCTGAAAATCGTGACGCTGTGCGCCGTCCCCAGGTCGCTGAAACCTGAACATCTTGACGCTCTGCACCATCTCCAGTTCGCTGAAGCCTGAACATCTTGACGCTATGCGCCGTGTCTCAGTTCGATATGTTCAGAATTTTGAACATTTCCTTTCGTCGGTCAAGTTATATAGAAATTCCATTAAACTTTCGTCATAACCACAGACTAGAACAACCTACTCTGGAGTTCCGGACACTGTATTAATCACTCTTTCCTTCTTCCCTCGGCTCCTCCGGTTATTTCTTTGTCTTTTTCCTACTGAATTTTCTCTCTCTCGTCTCTCTGGTACCTTCACTCTCCATTCTCTGTATCTCCCCACACATTCAGAGCCAGGAGCACCGAATTTCACACTTCGCGGTCGCACTGCTTCAATCAATCACGTGGAGGCTTTTGCTACGCCGCCATGTTTTAACTGACAGCCGCCCTTGTTCTCACACAAGTTTGCTTGCATAATTCATCTTCAGAGTGAAGAGCCCTCCGGATGTAATTCAGATTCGGGCAGAGATGAGATATAAAATGCTACAGCCCACTGCTACCAGTTCTATCATTGTTCAGGCAGCAGTCTGAACACTGAACGTTAAAACATCGTCCTGTTCATCCTGTTGTATCCCACAGTTACAGCGCATCGTACATTAAGACTGGGATGTGGCCACAGAGAGAATTCGCATGGTATATATTAATAATTGTCCAACGAGATGCAACACAAAGCAGTCTCTTTGTTATTCTGCAAGTTCACCCTACATGTTTCGGGTGTCAACCACACCCGTCATCAGGAGTACGCAAAACTGTAAATACAGCCTCTGGTACTGGTCATGCTGTGCTGTGCAGCTACCTACCAGAGGGAGGTAGCTTCACAAAAAAATATGACCAGTACCGGAGGCTGTAGTTAGAGTTTTGTGTACTTCTGATGATGGGTGTGGTTGACACCCGAAACACGTAGAGTGAACTTGCAGAATAATAAATAGACTGCTTTGTGTTGCATCTTGGGGACCGCGGTAGCACAGTGGTTAAGGTGCTATGCTACAAATCGGAAGGTCGCTGGTTCGATCCCAGCTGGTGTCAGTGGATTTTTCATTGACATAAAATCCTTCCGATCGCACTATGGCCCTGGGGTCGACCCAGCCTCTAACAGAAATGAGTACCAGGAGCATTTCCTGGGGGTAAAGATGGCCGTTGCATAAGGCTGACAACCTACCACCATCCTGTGCCTTTGTCACGAAATCTGGCAACCCTAACTTCCTAGAACCCTCTGGAGGCCTGGGGCCTGAAATGGGACTGCTTTTTTTTACCTTTGTTTTGCATCCCGTTGGACAATTATTAATATAGATCAGCGATGCACAACCATAAACATAAAATGTCCCATGGATAGATCCTCTCAACATGTCCCATGGATAGATCCTCTCAACATGTCCCATGGATAGATCCTCTCAACATGTCCCTCCAACTCAGCCACGCTCCCTATATTCCCCTCCAAAAGATCCTCTAGCCATCCGTTTCACACAATATTATATTTTGGTAGTAATCAAGGATAATAGTGACGTAGGAGGACATGGGCAGGATTAATCTGGCTCAGGACAGGGAAGAATGTCGGGCTGTTGTGCACACAGCAATGAACCTTTGAATGTCATAAAACTCGGGGAAGATTTTAAATATCTGAGGAACTGAAATATTCTCAGGAGGGACTCTGTTCCACGGAGTTGCATGTTGGTTGGATGGTTGGTTGGTTATTTATAGTTAGTTAGGTGGTTAGTAGTTCAGTTAGGTGCTGTCAGAACAGGAGGGTGTGGCTATTCTGCAGCAGAATGTGACATTGGCAATCGAATCACTTCACGTCCGCTCTATGTACAGTAATTCAGAAAAACGCTGTGCACCAGATTGGTTCAGTGATGGTCCATTGGCGGCGTAGAGAGTACTTGCACAGTGCTACAGACATCTGTACTGGCGGATTGTAGAACTGTTATTACGGCAATAATACAGCCTTTTCTTATGTCTTATATCATCATCATCAACATCATCATCTTGTGTGGGTGTGCCAGTAGGCCTCGTTAGTGTGCTGTGACTGTTTAATTGTTTGAGGCTGCAGGGAGCTGCATAGTGAGCAGCTTCGTGGGTTGTACTGATCACTTATTGTCATTAGAATGATCATGATGGACGGAGCATCTAGCGTGACACGTGAGGATCAGCTTCCCTCACTCTTGTGCCATCTCAGAGCTCAGTCAATTTGTCTCTTCCTGATGCTTTTGTGCCTAATGAAATCACAGTCATCTTCAATTCTTATGGCACCTTATGACACCTTATGCTCCGAAAGGTACTTGAATTTTACTAAACAGTACAGTTCCCTGCGCTTTATAATTCTTGTAATTTTTTGTATTGCCATTCCACAAATTCTTGGGCCCAAACAGTTGTTTTCCGTTTAAATGTATTTCGATGTTCGTGACGGCGTTGTGGGTCGCAGTTTAATCACGAACATCGAGGCCACTGCTATTTTGTCTGTTGTTTATATACACAACACTTCTCCTTCCAACTCCAGGGCGTATTATTTTTCACTTTAGTTTTACGCATAAGTTAAATGTCAGGAATATACGGCGCCTGTCCGCCTCCATTCTGCAGTGTAGAGCGTAATATGACAGTCAAGACGACGCTCAGAACGCTCCCCCTCCCCTCCATAAACCTACATAAGTAATGCTGTTTTAAGCCAGCAGTTGCAAGATTGGCAACATTGTGAGTCTTTGATGTCACATCCGACACCATTTCACACTTAGAGAAAGATGTCTTTACTTAAATAACATAGCAATATTCTGCTTTGTATATTGCCTGTGGTGTGAGTGAGACACTGGACTATTTAGCCACAGCCTGGCCATAAATGCCATAGTAGAGCTTGGTTTGCGAGTGACGTCACAGTTTGATTCGTAAATGGCAGTCTCATTTACTTATGATAGCACAGCCAGGTACAGCTCTAGATGTCCGACTGATAACTTTACCGGTTTGTTTGTGAATGACGTCACTATTATCTCCCCTACCTTCGTGGATTTTGTTCGGAAATGTTTGTAGTTACATTAGCTATACTTCCGAAACTGGAGGTTATAACGACAGTCTACATTTATTGCAGACTTAATGTGCAGTTTTGTGACGTTCGCCTGCTAGTCTTTACAAACTGGAGGTTCTATCGACAGTCTACATTTATTGCAGACTTAATGTGCAGTTTTGTGACGTTCGCCTGCTAGTCTTTACAAACTGGAGGTTCTATCGACAGTCTACATTTATTGCAGACTTAATGTGCTGTTTTGTGACGTTCGACTATTAGTCTTTACAAACTGGAGGTTCTATCGACAGTCTACATTTATTGCAGACTTAATATGCAGTTTTGTGACGTTCGACTGCTAGTCTTTACAAACTGGAGGTTCTATCGACAGTCTACATTTATTGCAGACTTAATGTGCAGTTTTGTGAGGTTCGACTGTTAGTCTTTACAAACTGGAGGTTC
>Ga0123352_10016947_pt1 | contig 11613 bp, 6 predicted proteins | sample TergutLab28metaG_FD_89700 | JGI IMG/M metagenome (GOLD analysis project Ga0123352, IMG submission 89700) | Labiotermes labralis P1 segment gut microbial communities from Petit-Saut dam, French Guiana - Lab288 P1 | ecosystem: Host-associated > Arthropoda: Insects > Digestive system > Gut ...
AGGAAGAATGATCTCCTGATGATGAGCTTCTAAAAAGCTCGAAACATGTAGAGAGTAAATGACGACTACCCATGAAAATAAAGGATAGTCTACAAGTGACATCGTGTTGGTTATTTTAAAGGAATACTTAAATATCTTTACACAAACAACGAATAAATATGGCACACGTAAGCGTAGAGAAGGAAGCGAACTAGACGCTAATGAATGCTTTATTGCACTTATAATCTGCTCAATATGTTTCGGGCACTTTTATGCCCATCATCAGGAGCACGAGACTCTACTTGTGTTATTACCGCATATGGTGTGTAATGCCTTGGTTGCTGGTGGTCGGCTGTTAGGAGCAGAGCAGCAGGCTATGCATCCGGGATGAGGGAAATTGTGCGACTCAGTCGCACAATTTGTGGGGTGAGTGTAATATTACATTTATATCAGCCTACAGGGAGTGACACTGAGGTGTCTGCAGACTAAGAATTGAATTTATCTCAGTATTTAACCAACTTGATGCACAAAATTTGTTTCATAATAAGTTTTATTTCATGCCTCTACGTGTTTCGAGCACATGTGCTCATCATCATGATGATACCAGAGGCTGTGTGATGCAATTTTGACCTTCTGATGATGAACACATGTGCTCGAAACATGTAGAGGCATGAAATAAAACTTATTGTGAAACAAATCTTGTGCATCAAGTTGTTTAACCTTTTGACGCCTAATGTCAACTATAGTGGTCGTACCGCACCGCTAACCTCTAATGTTGAATTTTATATATTTATTCAACAAATATAGGTACTGAATATTTTTAAAATGTTATATACTCTCCGTTTTTTTCTCTTCAACATACAGTTTGTTTCATAAATCTAGCGTATTTGGTTCCTGTATTATTCACATTTTATATACAGGGTGTGTTAAAATTTAAAAAAATAATTCCGGCGCCAAAAGGTTAAATACAGAGATATACACACTGAGATGCACGGTCAGCAAAACGTCAAAATAAGAATTGAATGATCTATGATAATTCACTATGAACTTTTTTGGCGTAAATATGAGAACAAATATGGAGCAAATAACGTCCATACAATCCTAAATTTTGCCATAGAAAAACAGCAGGATTGTGTGCTTGTAGGTCCGTTTTGTTTCGACAAGGAGCAAGCGCAATAAATCGCAACGAAAACCTGCGAAGATAAAAATTCACCGCTTCTACTTACGAACGTAACAGTCGGAGAGAATGTGGTGCATGGTTCCTAAAGGCGGTTCAGTGAAATTGCTTTAAGAATGAAATAAAGTGAAATGCCAATTTAAAAAAATTAGGTGATTTTATTGATGTATTCTTAGCTCGACGTGTTTCGGGTACACACGACAATCATCAGGACGGTGCCGTGCGGTCGCACGGCACCGTCCCCACCGTACACACGACCCACGCAGCGGGTCTCAAGACCACCACCCATCCAAAAACTCGGTGCAGAAAACCATATGCTGCAACTCAACATCTAATGCTCCTGATGATGGTCGTGTGTACCCGAAACATGTCGAGCTAAGAACACATCAATAAAATCACCTAGTTGCATCAAGTTGGCGTGACATTTTATTTAATGAGGAAGATGCACGGTCAAATAACCCTCATGCTTTACGAATATCTGAAAACCTGAGCTATGGATGACTAATGAGGTACAAAAGAAAGTAATAGTATCTCTGACTTCTACAAACTCCTTGAGAAAATCTCGGACGATATGCACCTTCCTGACAACCCTCACTTAATTTCCAGTGTTGATAAAAGTGATTTGTGACTTACCGCTAACACACATCAGTTTGTAATTAGTATCAGAATAAATATGCAGCAAGTGCGGACATATAGCTACCCAGGGTGAAAGTGCGGGCATATAGCTACCCAGAGTGAAAGTGCGGGCATATAGCTACCCAGAGTGAAAGTGTGGGCATATAGCTACCCAGAGTGAAAGTGCGGGCATATAGCTACCCAGAGTGAAAGTGCGGGCATATACCTACCCAGAGTGAAAGTGCGGGCATATAGCTACCCAGAGTGAAAGGGGTGAAACTGTAAGATTTGTGTCGTGCACTAATGCAAATGGAACTAACAGGATCCCATCAATAATATTATATAAGGGCAAGCGTGGAAAAGAATAATTTGGCGACGATCTTAATAATGGGAGCAGTTTTGGTATGGCGCCATATAAAGGAAGAGTTCTGTGGGCGCCGATAACATTTTAATAATCATCGATTGCCAAAGCAGGACGCTGGTTGCTGTGGATGGGAATCGCAGTCACTTGGACATTTACGTGCTGGATGTAGCTGAAGACTTAGGAGTTCAGTTGTTCTGCATCCCGGCACATTGTAGCCATGAACTACAGTCTCTAGATAAAAGTTTCTTCAGTTCTCTGAAATCTTACTATAATGGAGCCACGAAAGTAAATATCCTGAAGGACATCAGTAGAGATCCAGTTTCCAAAATTATCCATACAAGTAAGGATGCGTACAGCCATCCTGACCCCCGATAACTCAGACCTTAGATCTATTTGGATCTATCCATAAACTCAAATGTGATTCCAGGGGCAGTATTTGCTACAACTCCTAATTTCAGCCGGCATTAAAGGGCCCACTGATGCGAATCCATAAACACCACAACAAAATACGGATACCACTCCGACTTCACACTTACTTATTTACTTACTTACTCCCTGGAGAAGAGTCCTCCTTGAGAAGCTGACAGGTTTTCAGCTAGTCAATAAATTTCCCGCATTTTATGGAGGCCGAAGGTTCATTACCGTACTCACAAATGCCTCCGATTTCATACTCCATTAAAAAATCATCATAATTATAATCACCATAATCATCACAACATTTTTCTGACTTTCTGCGAACGCCGAAAGCAAGGAGGAATTCAGCAAAAAGGTGTAAGGCTACGTATCTGGGAGTAAAGCCTGCATGTGTTGCTAGAGCTGTGTTCCACACCTACTGGAAAACTCTTTTGGCTGTTCGAAACGAAAAAAATGCTACAATTAAACATAAAAAGAACCAGCGTTAACAAAAGAAAGGTAAATTTTCACATTCGCACCGTGCATATTGGTAATATCAAACTTTTATTTATTCACCAACTGATGCAGTAGTGTAAAGTAAAGTGCACTCTTGTACAGGCACTGAGGCTCTGTACAGGCCGTACGGCCCATAGGGGGACTAGAGGTGTAGCTCTACTCTTTCTTGACCGCGGCACTAGAAGGGGTGAGGGGTAAGCGTCACGCCCAGGCCGCTTTTTACCCCGGGGAAGACCCGGTACCCTTCGTACAGGAGGCTGGGTGGGCCCCAGGGCCGATCTGGACAGGTGCGGAAAATCTCGCTCCATACAGGGATTCGATCCCGGACCGTCCAGCCCGTAGCCAGTCGACATACCGGCTACGCTACCCGACCCATGATGCACTAATGAGTTGCCTTAGAACACAGTATCAACATTTACATTAAAACAGCTCCGACATGTTTCCGTGTTACAGTTACACCATCATCAGGGAGCGCATTAATTAGTGCTTACTAAATTCGGCAGGATCAGGACGGAACCAGTTCCGTCCTGATCCTGCTAGCAAGCTGTCAGCAAACCTGTATGACATATACCATTGCTGTGTGTACAGTGAAAAACTGCTGATGATGGTCAGAGGAACTGTCCGAAACATGTAGAGTTTTATTGCAATAATAAATTTGAGAAATTAGTGCATCCAGTTTGTTTTATTGTAGTCACTTTATCACGATGCACGTTCACCTGAACGTCAAATTTCTATGCTGAGACTTTTGGGCCTTAATTGTGAATTCATACAGAAGACAATAATTGACTGTTGTACGGAGAATACTCAGGTTTCAGCAACTAGCAGTACGACAGGTTTGCCCGGTTGACATTAAACTAATGTAAAACAGGACAGGCAATGTACGCATAAAGCAACATTCAGGCGCGTTCGCGTAACCGTTGTTGCCGTGAAAAAGCAATAAAATAAAACATACTATGTGTGTGTGTGTGTGTGGCCTTAGTCACCCAGCATGCAAAGCCCACGCGCCTTATCACATTGTCATGTGTGGGCTGTCAGGTCATACCATATTTTTCTACATTAGCTCATAAACGGCACGATTTTCGGGAAAACGTTATGGGAACACAAAATGTGTGTTTTGAATTTCTCTAACAGTTTTGTCCGAAATATTTCTAAGATGAATTCAGCGATATACAGGGTTAATCGAACAACTTGCCACCTCGTTCTGCAGATGCAACCCCAATTGATTTCTTTCTATGGGTTTACGTCAAGGATCAGGTTTATGTTCCTTATATTCCCGCAAGTATCCCGGAACTGAAGACTGGAAAATAAGGTATTTTTCCCCGTAGAATAACTTAATGATAATATGAACTATTATAATTGCAAATACCAACTCATGTTTTAAATATTTTAAACAGACAAGTACATGTTATGCATTTTATCCAGCATAAGTAGGTACATACCAGATTTTATATATTCTTACGACTGTCAAACATATTGGGATCCCAATATACACAGAGCACCAATCACTTAGTCTTCCGCAGGCCTGAGGACGACCTTATGTTTGGTCGAAACATGTAGCCTATGTTTTAATAAATAAGTAGTGCTGACGTACGCAATTTTGTACATTATATAACATACAAAGAGTTCAAATGGCACACAAAACAAGGTACGTATTATAACCACTGGGCTATGTTTTGCCCTCTTCGTATACAACCAATACCTTTAATGAAATCAAAATTTCTATTGCATGGTGTAATGTACAGAATATGGCACGAAGTCTACGGTGTAGAACAAACAACAACTAGCAACAAACGTGTTGGCCAACGCTACATTTCAGACTGGTGTGAGACAACAGGTGGATGTGACGAAACGCCCGCATTACCAAATGTCCTACTGCAATGCATCGCGAAACAGCGCACAGAGGGCGTGCAGTATTGACAGAATTTGGTAATTTACGATATTTTTTTTTTACCCTCCTAGACAACAGGAGGCAGAATCAAGCCAAAGTGCTTCTGGCAGGTGGGGGCAAACTCCGTCCTATGAAGTTTGGTTTCATTATCTATTTGCTCCCCCACCATATGGATCAGACAACCGACATATCACCAAACCTGTAATCTGCTTAAGTTACATCTCCAGTGGACTGTACACAAATTTTATTTTCATTTTAGATAATAAACCGTAAGTGCTAATTAAATTACCAGCAACTCGATAATAAATACTCGTTACGTTTATAAATCTTATTGTAGCACCGTGCACTTTTTATAGAATCACTTCAATTAATCAGCCAACTAATGCACATATAATTTCACATAAAACACTTTTAAAACATTTTAATACACTCCGACATGTTTCGATCTTGTCAGATCATCATCAGGGAGCTTTGTTCCTTGCTAAAGTTATGTTACAGTATTCACCTCGTTTACAAATACGAATTGAATTGTGAATACTGTAACATACGTTTAGCAAGGAACAAAGCTCCCTGATGATGATCTGACAAGATCGAAACATATCGGAGTGTTTTAAAATATTTTAAATGTGTTTTATGTGAAATGATTTGTGCATTCGTTGGTTGATAAATTGAAGTGACTCTTTACGTTACTTGTTCTAAAATTTATAATTCTACAATATACTTCTTTAAATTCTCCTCGACACAATCATGAATAATTAAATCAGTCCACCTTTATGCAATATTTAATCCTCAAAGACATTAATCTCCTTCGATCTTGAAATAGAACAAGGAATGTTTCTATCTTGAGATTCATTCACGTTGTTTTCGATCAATAAAACACCCAAAGAGTCAGTAAATACAACACATTTTGTTAACAATAACCAAAAAGTTTTTGCTATATAAATAAACGTCATTGGGCTGAGGACATAGAAGGGCAAATATAGTCAGATACCTCACACTTTACAAAGATTCTGACGTTCAGATGACCGTGCATCGTGATATATTCTTGTAATAAAACCAACTACATGCACTAATTTCTCAGATTTTATTTTTGGAATAAAACTCTACATATTTCGGACAGCTCCTCTGTCCATCATCAGGCGTTTTTCACTGTACACGCAGCAATGGTGTATGTCATACAGGTTTTGCTGACAGCTTGCGAGCAGAATCAGGATGGATCCTGCTCGCAAGCTGTCAGAAAACTTGTATGACATATACCATTGCTGTGTTTACAGTGAAAAAATTCCTGATGACGGACAGAGGAACTGTCCGAAACATGTAGAGTTTTATTTCTAAAAATAAACTTGAGAAATTAGTGCATGTAGTTGGTTTTGTTATAAGAACTTTACAGATAATTCAATAGTAAATCAGCATAAAATGTGTAGTCTGAAATGAGATGGACTCTGTGAATTTAAATATATATAGGGAGGACAGTGTAGCTGTGCGTCATGTATGTTGAGACACATATTTAAGCAGCAACTAGACCAGGAATCGGGGCATGACGCTGACCCCTCAACCCTTCTAGTGCCGTAGTCAGGAAAGAATAGAGCTATACCTCTACTCCCCCTATGGGCCGTACGGCCTGTACAGAGCCTCAGTGCCTGCACAAGGGTGCACTTAGACCGGGAATACACGACAAGAAACCAGAGCCTCTCAAGTCTATATGCATAATATCTTCGGAAGAAGAAAACACTACGACAGTGACATACAGAAGAACTTAGCTCACTTCCACCACCTTAGATAAAATTGCAAAAATCGACTTCGTTTTCAATTAATTATCTTGGAAGTATTTCCAAAAAGAATTTTTGAAATGTTACCAATATAATGAATTAACCACAAAATCTCGAATAGGATAATGCACATACATCCTAGTTTGAAATTACAGCACCTAAAATAATGCCTATCGAGTAATGTTTTACTTACGTATGTGTTTTTAACTTATATCACACCCAGCTACACTGTACTGTCCTTATGCCCGTATGATTTTTAAATATGAATAGAGTCCAGTTTATTACAGACACCACACTTTATACTGATTTGCGAAGGAGTTAATTTTAAATTCTGAAATCTCTTACTACTCTTGGCCTTGAATATCAATCTTTTACTTTCTTCTGTACAGTCTGCTGATTGTTGTTAATACAGCCGAAATATATTGTTCTTGATATGGTTTAATATATATGTTTTCCTGATGAATTTGTTGGTTCTACTTGAAATTCGCACTTAAAATTCCTGCCTTATATGTATACAGATTAACCCCTATCCTGCTAACGTGGAGAATATGGTGAGCTCCGTATATTACCAGCAAATGGCAGATGGGAATTAATTTGCGTTTAAAGGGTTAAAGAACAAAGAATTTGCTTTCCCAGTCTACACGGCCTATCACTTGAATCTTCAAGTGATCTACACATACAAATACATCACGGATTAGAACATGTATACATTACTAAGGTGGGAGGATTTAAAGTCTCGTTTTCCTTCGCACGGTTTAACTATACTGCAAAAATGCAACACATATTTTAATATTGACTGATTTTTATGTTTAATCAACCTGGAGATGGCGTGATATGAAAATTCGAAGCATGTCATCTTGACTGTATAACAGAGTTAGTAGTAACCTCGTATCAAATTGAAGAGAAGGTCGTTTTGTTTTAACATGCATTCAAAAATAACTCAGCGGGACGATCTTCAAGGAATATGTTACAACGTAGGAACTGTACTGATATACATGTGGTATCAGTTCTAGTGAAATGGCTGCCTTTTTTCAAAGCAATTCAAAAACCGCAGGACTTAGAGACAAGCTGTCCATTCACATATATAAAAGCATTTTTAACGATTTTGGCTCCGGTAAGTACTTACCGAATTGCGCTCTACAAGTTCTTATAAATACAGAATGGTCTTTATATAAAGTGTGAGTTTTTTGTCTTATTTTAAAAGAAACTGGAAAGAATCGCTCAATTTCAATAACTTCCCCCCCCCATTACAAAATTTCAAGAAAATGGGCTGAACTGTTCTCGTAAATCAACGTATCCAGTGATACGAACGAGACACATGGTTCTGTCACTGGCACCTCAGTATGTCAATATATACTGCGTGGTATTATCGGCCGATGGAAATTTGTTCTGTCATTTTTCGATCCTTTGCAGCTCTCGGATGTTATGTAAATTCATAAGGTACCAAAAATTGAGGCGCCTGGGATAGCGTAGTCGGTATGGCGACATGCTACTGCCTGAACGGTCCGGGCATCCACGCCCATTGGCAGAGACATTTTTTGTGCCCGTCTAGGCCAATCAGCTTCATATACAATGAATACCGGTTCTTTCCCAGTGGTACAGCGGCGGAGATGTGGTGCTGACCACCCAGCCATTCTGTGCTTCCTTAGACATAGCATGGGGTGACTTTTAACACTCATCAAAAATTACGGAAAATAATAATGACTGAATATTTCTTTATGATTATTGTAATCCAGGATGTGACACCATGTGGTTTAGTAGAAATTCTCCAACGTTTTGGAGAAGAGTGTTGCCTCCATCTCCTCGAGAAAGGTCCAAAGTGGGCGGCAGTGGATTTTATCCCGAGATATCGGTGAATATTCCTCACAACACACGTCCACACATACAAGACGGCAACAATATTCAGAGCCGTCGTCACCATAACACAAAATCTTGAAAATGTCTTCATTCGGACAATCAAAAGCAGTGAAGTTTCATAATGTGGAGAGATAACAATACACGCAATGTACGTAAAATGTAACACTGAGGCGCGTGCGTGTAACCATTGTTGCAGTGGAAAGCAATAAATACCACATATTCTGAATGTGTGTTTGTAGCCTTAGGTATCTAGCATGGAATGCACATGCGTCATATTGTCATCTGTGGCTTGCCCAACTCCTACAATATTTTTGCACATTATCTTATACATGGCACGATTTTCGAAATAATAAAAGTAACAAAATGCGTGTTTTTTATTTTCTCTACAACTTTTGTCTCAAATATTTCTCATTCTAAGAAGAACTGAGCAAAGTATGATCAAAAACGTACATTGGTCTTCATGTAAAGTACCCGTAATTCTTGGCAGATTTTAATGAAACTTGAATTTTCTTGACAAATTTTCGAAAAAAAAAAATTCTCAAATAGCAAATTACATTAAATCCGTCCGTGGGTACCGAGATGTTCCACGTGGACAGACATGACGAAACTAATAGTCGCTTTTCGCAATTTTGTGAACACGCCTAAAAATCTGGAGGTTCTCGGATGTTGTAACACCCTCGGCTCTATGGCACTGTTAGGTATTGATGGTTTGACTTACTTGTTGCTTCGTTATGTAGATCGGTTTGTTGATGACGATCCACGTGACCGTCTCATGACAGGCTGGCATTGTTGTCGATCCGTCATACGTCATATAATAATCTGTATCAGGCATCAGACCTCGTATGGACAACCTTTTCACCTCCACCTCTTGTCCTGTCAAATTGACAATTACAGTTAAACAAGTCACAATGATAAACCGTAAATCCCTTCGTATCGTGCAATAAGTACGAGGGTTATCCAGAAAGTAAGTTCTGAGAGACTGTTAAAAAAACAAGAATATATTACAGACCATGTACACTGCCATTTGATGTAGATACTGTACACTACTTTTCGACATAGTTTCTACCATTGTTGAGGCACTTGTCATAGTGTTGCACCAGTTTTTGTATCCCTTTATCGTTGAAAGATGCCGCCTGCGATGCAAAGCAAGTGGTAACGGGTTCTTTGACCTCCTCGTTGTCGTGGAATCCCCGGCCAGTAAGGAAGGATTTAAGATGCAGGAATAAATGAAAATCACTTGACGCTAAGTCTGAGCTGTAAAGGGGATGATTGAATTGTTCCCAGTCAAATATCGTGATGAGATTCACATGCAGAAGAGTTTCTCTATTTTCTTAAAAATTATAAATACGCAGCACGATGCGTAAACACTGTTCGAATGTCTGCAAATTCCGTCCGTACCTTGCCACAGAATCAACAAACTCGGCACGCATGCGCACCATCGTGACCGCAGCGCTGCAGCGGCAATATTCGCAAACGGAACTTATTTTCTGGATAACCCTCGTACATTTCTATTTTTTTCGTTATGTTACTTCACTTCAAAATTATGTTACAACAAATATATAAGTTGTTCTCTAAGGAAAGCCATGTTAACATGAAAAAAATGTTGGGCGTTTCCAGACGTAATTCCTTCACTTTCGTCATGGAAAGATATGTGACCAGTCAGTCCCAGATGATGGTACGGTATCTGAAAATGCCCAAATTTTAGCTCACAACGAATCATCTTAATTCTGCAAAGATTTTATTGCACTGAAAACAATCTACAGAATCTGAAGTAATAATATTCAAGGTATGCCATAATGATTGTACCACAGATCCACAATAAAGAGAACAAAATTGAACTAAGCAATGATGATATAATGCTTTAAACAACCGTCGGTGCATTATACCACAAGCTGAAAACACAGTCTAGTGTTCCTGAGGATGGGCGAAAATATCGCCCGAAACCTGTTGAACTGAATGAAGTCACTAATAAATTGTTATTGTTGCAACCATTTGGTTGTTTATGTCATTGTATCAGAGATGCACATCAAATTAACTAAGAAAATGTGTTTAAAATGTGTATGAGGAAAAGTTACTGATAACATTAATCGGGATCACACTTATTCTTATTTTGTTTATATATATATTTCTTCTTACTGTGGGCAAATATTCATGTTCAGCGAAAAGTTAACATTATACAGTTCAATTATCTACTCATTCAATTACGTACTGTATTAATAACGATCATAAATATTAGCTTATGAAATAGCCAACATTTTGGATGTAACTTACTGTATTATCTGTGTGTGCGGGGCTAAAGAAATGCATGTTTCACTCACCTTGTTGCAATATAGCATGTCTCCGTGTTAAGTGTTACCACTAGTTACTCACTGTGCAAAAACACAGGTTCTAAATAACTTAAGAGTAAACATTATTTTCCCATACTTTCATTATATATTCCATTCAAAGAGTTTGATTCCGTCGTCACTCTGTCCGTTTGTAACACACTATTAGTAAGATAAAGTAGTAGTAATCGCGGAACAGGTCTTCACAACGAAACTGCTGAGAAGTGAGTTATACTTATGTCGGTACTGCGGCCTCAAACTTTGCCAATACAATTGTACTGTCTGTGTAGAAACATGACTTATTCTACGAAGTTGCTTTTCAAGAATTTTAACAATTATTAGGCTAGTACTGAGTGGACCTGTGATGTTGCTGTAGTCCTCTAGTGTTATAATGTTACAACCCACCCGGCTATTCAATCGGTAGGCATGTCTTTTTCACAAGGAATCTAAGTGGTCTAAGTGGCAGGCGGTGATATTATTAACACTTGTCACTAATGATGTTAATTATTTTAATTACTGATGTTAAAATTTACAGATCGCTGCATATGAACGCGCCCTTGAAAAGGTATCCACTGTTAGCTTTGGTACGCGAGGACAACTTGTCACTTCCGAGTTAAAGAACAGACTCCTTTTTCGTTAAGTTTCCTAAAACGCGCAAGTTTTAAGTTCATCCCTTCTTAAAATTTCTTACTGTACCCAGTTGGTCGAATGTTAAATTTCGCTGCTCCCTA
>Ga0123352_10016948_pt1 | contig 11613 bp, 4 predicted proteins | sample TergutLab28metaG_FD_89700 | JGI IMG/M metagenome (GOLD analysis project Ga0123352, IMG submission 89700) | Labiotermes labralis P1 segment gut microbial communities from Petit-Saut dam, French Guiana - Lab288 P1 | ecosystem: Host-associated > Arthropoda: Insects > Digestive system > Gut ...
ACCACGTGACACCCCTCTATCCGCAAAAGTTGGCACTAACTTCGCCGACCGGCGGCGGCCGCTCTGTCGGTATAGTTCGCGTGCGGACTAAGGCCACGGAGTTTAGTTTAGTTTTAGTTTAATTTCTGGGTTTTGATACTGTTTACTGTCTGCAAATGAAAACGTTATGAAGGAACATGCTGCTGTCGATATCCAGGGATCGGAAAGGTGTCAGCCTACTTATATTCAACAGAAACACTGTCATTTGTGAAGGCCGTGCAGTGTCGCACCGCACAGGAACGTATATAGAACTTTACTTATTCTTAATCATGTACCCTGGTTGATAGAATCACGAGTTAAACCTTGCAATTGCAGTCAGAGTTTGTGGACCGACCCGCACAGCTTTCAAAGCAGTTCGAATGGAAGTGAACTTATTTTTGGAACAGCCCCTTATTATTGTAGTAAAACATCTTTCAAGACAATCTGTCCGATTTGGAATAAAACTGTTTTTTTTGGCGGATCTAATAATCGCGAGTGCAGTACTGTGGACCAGTGCGACGGAGACCTCTTTACAGAGGACCCCTACCTAAGGGAACAGATTGCAACTTCAGTGAACGATTTAGTATCTTGTGCCCCGGCATCTAACGGTAGGTGGTATGATTACATTGGAAATGACATGCACCGGCCTAGCACAAACCAGCGGGTGCAGAGTTGCAGTGTGTAAACAATTAGTGCACACAGATAAACTTTAGTTTGCGTCGTGTCGTGTAATTTTGCGTATGGAATTGTGCGATCGCGTTTTAAATTTCGATATGAAATCAAGTGTTTATTTAACTATTCTGTATCACCTGCCATATTTACATTCCCGATCTTATTGCAACAATTTTAATATTGCACCGTAAATCAGCACAGTGGTTAAGGTGCTGTGCTACAAATCGGAAGGTCGCTGGTTCAATCCCACCTGCTGTCAATGTATTTTTCATTGACATAAAATCCTTCTGATCGCACTATGGCCCTGGGGTCGACTCAGCCTCTAACAGAAATGAGTACCAGGAGTATTTCCTGGGGATAAAGGCGGCCGGTGCGTAAGGCTGACAATCTACCACCATCCTGTGCCGTTGTCGCGAAATCTGGGAACTTCCTGGAACCCTCTGGGCCTGTCCAGGCCTGTAATGGGACTGCTTTACCTTTACTTTACCGTAAACGAGCGCTCACACAGGGTATTGACTGTGAATAAGATCTAATGCTGTCAAGTCTGGCAATATCCTATAATAATCTTACGGGTTTCGACACCGCACAGGAATGTAGGTTACTCTTGCCATTTCAAAGGAACCCTCTCTTCTACCGTGATTCTGTTAATTCAGGTTTGTCGATGAAGGCAGCGGGTTTATCCGAAGTATCGATGTCAACCAACAAACTTGCATAAAGACAAAACCAGAGACCTATAACCAGAATCTCATTACATATCTATCAACCATTCCGTCATAAGACGCACTGAACATAACATAGAATTCTAATCCACCCAAACTTTCCTGGGGCTCTATCGTAATCATTTTTGTGTTTTGAGTTTTCTCGTAACCATGGGAAAAACTTCGTTTGTGGGTAGCGTCACAACCCGGGTTTGAATTGGGACCGGCTTTGGATGTTTACGGTAGAGCACGGTCGGAGAGTGAGGTCACAACCCCTGTTTCCGTGATTCCTTGCCTCTGAGTCTAGTTGCGCCCTAAATACTGGAGCTCGGGGTTTGACGTCACGCACAAAATAATCTCTATAATAACCAGGACGGGCTAGTAAGAATGAAAATCACGGTCGTGATATTATTAAAAAAAAAAGGCTGTAGGTTAAACATGACAGCTCAATAGTCGTAGGAATCCAGATGTGACTCAATCATTCACTGACTCACTTGGTCTTTTCAGGGTATATGAAGTGTATAGCAGCAATTTTTTAAAATTCTGGAAATATATCAGTGACTTTTATCGGGTGGACAGTGTACCGTTTTCTTTGTACCAACAGGTCGGAGTAGGGGATGGCAGCGGTATCTTGTGACTACGGTAAGGAAATTACGAATTCCGTAACGCCACGTGCTCTTGAATAGGTGGGCGACGTGTGCTTTTGAATAAAAGCGCTGCTCTGTAGAAGTAGATTCATTCGTCCCAAATTTGCGTTCGCTTTAGATTACCGTGGTCGGCAATAGGTACCGACGTTTAGGAGGAACCTGCTGCCTATAGTTGTAGAGTGACTCTGAAGATCGAAGTAGTTGGCTCTTTCTATTCGAGACTTTGATGTATGTGCGACAGTGCACAAAGAGGCACCTGAGTAGACCTTAATGCAAACGTAATTTGCTGTATCAAACTAATATACGTACCTACACTTCGCTTTTATAAATTTTCTTTGTATTTGTTGTGCTAGCCACAGGCATGCTCTCTACTTAAACAGTTTCAGTTTAGACAGTTTCTATAATAGTAATAATAATATTTATTAACTGCAATTGGGCTGTCACCCGATGGCAGTGGTTATTTTACATGTAAACAAAACATGAAATTGGTTGCTACTAGATTTAAGTCGGGAGGGCTACATCAGAAGCATGTAGTGGCAACTTGGAATGTTGGGAACCATCTCAGCATTTGTTTATAGACACAGGGAAACCAAGAAAAATCCATGTCGAGGTGGCCGGTCGCAGGACCTTCCGAATACTGACTTCTAGCCAGCAGTCCGGCATCTAAAGTACAAAACAGCAATACACACACAGTACAACAAATGCATATAGGATGACAACAATACACACAAGACAACTACAACAATACACACGGCCAACCAACAACAATTACACACTAGACAACTTAAAACTAGCAACAGTACACACGAGACAAATTAGAATACAACATGTACAGAAGTTAAAAATACCCAAGTAAGACAGTACTGTGTACAGTTTCTTGTAATTGTTTTTTTTTTCAAATCATTTCTGATTTACGCTGCTATAAAAAAGAAATAGACGTATTAAATGTTTTAAAGCATGCCAGATTTTTCGTTTGCAGAAATTAAAGCGCATTGTGATGATACAGGTGGCAGTGACATATCGGCACCACCATCCCCCCCCCCCCGCCTCTGGGCGCTAAGCTGTGACTTATATGAATTATAGGGCGAAACTTATGCGTCCTTTTGCACTAACTTATGTTCATCAAACCCATCGATTTCTTCGCTGCACCTACAATTATTTTGGTGATGGCACAAGTACACTTTGCTCAATATCTCTGTATACAGTTATAGGATTGACAGTAAATACATACATATGTGGGAAAAGTAAATAAATAAAATTATATTTGTGTGTGTGTTTGGTGGGTAGTGGGTCGAATTCCGACATCCCTAAGATTCGAGTGACGTAAACTTTACGGAGAGGAACACTTACGTAGTAGTGTCTGTATTCAGAGGAATTAGAATCCTTACATAAGTTGGGCAAAAATCTGTTTTTAAGAGGAAATAATGTTATTAGAAACTTAATAAATAAAGTGGCGGTATGGGCAGTCAGTGACATTAGTTATCATTTTGTAGACTGTCAGGGTTCAAATCCCCTGTAGGTTTGTTAGGGCTGTTTTCCTGTACCGCCACATCCATGAGTGTGGGGCCCTCAAGTTGTCCGTCAAGTGACACGGGAAACCCTTTACGTAAGGGTAAATGCATTGTTCACGACACAGAGTAATCATTTACGTTTAAACTCAATGTGCAGGAATACCCGTATAATGCCTAGTGTGTCCCAAGGTACAGTGACCAGTTTATCGCAAGGTTACCGCAGCTGATCAATACCATTCCACCGGAAACTGTGGCCTCTTAAGAGCTGAAAGCAAGAGTGAATCGACTGAAGAACCCGCCCACGTTTTTGTACGTCTTACGTGTCTGTCTGGACCGTTCTGTAACCCTTTTATATGCAAACATGGGGCAGGTATACTCAGCTAGTCTACATAATAGCTTGAAGGGGATTGTTAGGGGCAGAATGATGATTGCGCTCAGATTTTTTTTTTCATCCGTTTACTGGCATGTCGGAATGGAACGTCCTCTTTACTTTCACGATGATGTGTGCATCGTCACTCCTCCTGTCAGGCTCAGGGGTGTAAATGGTTCGTCTCTTGATTTTATTAGCAGCTAAAGCAGGGGTGCTCATCATTTGGGCATTTTCGTGAATGTAAATTACCGCAAGATAAACAGAAGTGGGTTAGTTTCAATTTTAAAGTGTGACAACCCTGTTGTGTTCTGTTATATAAAATGAATAAAATCAAATACAAAACATACATTTTTATGAATCACAGCTACATATTTCGGCTATATCGGCGTAGCCACCATCAGGCTGTACAGAATGATGAGAGCGGAAATTATTTACATGAAATTAATCTAATCTAATCTAGTCTAATATGAAAATTAAATTGTTAGTATCGACTTTAGCAACTCCGAGGTCTAGCGCGTAACGTTTATGCAAATAACTCCCTTTTATGATCCTATACAATCTGATGATAGCTACGTTGAAATAGCCGAAACATGTAACTGTGATTCATAAAATAATATGTTGTGTATTCTCAGAGTACAACCAACAAGATGCGACGTTTCTCAATTTATTTATTCCTGTAAGACGCTCTGTATGTTTCATACGGTTTTTGCGTCCATCATCAGGAGCTCAAAACTGCACATACAGCGTCAGGCATTTGTCAGACCATTACTGTTATCTGCGGCTAGCTTGGACGGCTAGCCGCAGGTCTGAAACATGTAGAGCGTCTTACAGAAATAAATAAATTGAGAAATGTCGCATCTTGTTGGTTGTACTCTGAGAATATATTAGCGATACACGGACCTATGAATGCTAAATGTGTTGTGTGTTTGAATTTGTTCGTTTCTGTAATAAAAGTTTAGGTTAGGTAACCGTTCATCTGAGACCCAACGCTGCCAAACTTGGTATTGAATTCCGGACGCTTCGAAGCACAGTAATGGTGTCACTACAGAATACAGGATACCTCATCCTCACCGCCGCGAATGCCTGAAGTCTCGCACTGAAGAAAGTTACACGGTAGACACGCCAGTAGGTATAATTTTGTTGTGTTAGCGTTAAAGGACCAGGTTTTTGCAGTAGGTATAGCGTGGGAGGTTTGGGGTTCGAACCCCGATGAATGGAACAGATTTTCTCTTCTCCAGACCGTCCAGAAGGGCCGTAGGGTGCACTGAACTTCCCTTGAAATAGGTACCGGCCCTTGTTTCCGGGGGTAAAACGGCTGAACCGTGAAGTTGACCACCCACACCATCAAGCCCCGAGGTTAGGAATGAGCAAAATACTTTGCAGGAAAACATCGACTCTTTTGATACAGTATAAGATTTCTCCGTGCCCTAGCAACAGTCTACAATCGATTAGCGACTTATCATAAGCGAGGAGATTTTCAACCGATATTTCTTACACGTCGATACTCGACGCTTACAATTGGTTGTACTAAATAATCTATGTTGAACTGTTTCTTCAGCCTCAGCTCGTTACTCATTAGCAAAACACTTTTTTTTCAGCTACAGAAATAGGCATGAGCGCGTACCTCACAGAGGACGTACTCTGCTTCTTGTGAAGAACAGTCATGGTGAAATATCACAAAACCAAGTATGTTTTCATGCAAAGCCTATTTATTTTCCGATTTTAACCTAATATTGGCAAGGGTTGGTAAAAGTCTCAAATATTAATTTTTACGAAGATTACTCTAAAGAAATCCTATTGTGGTGGAATCCATTTTAAAGAGTTTGCCTCTGTTACTGCTTTAGCCGATTAGAATCCCACTGCTCCCACATCCAAATGTAGACAAAAAGAGATTTATCTTTTGCAATTTTGGGGGTTAACAAACTTGAGACAGCGAACAGGGTCTGAAACACTAAGAGTTTTACAGTGTTGTTAATGTGTAATTTGTTTCAAAAAATCTTTTTAAAAAAATCGACGCTTCGTAATATTTGATGTTCTGACGGCAGTTATCTGCTGAGGCGTGACTCCTTGTGGCTGGGCATACAAACTTAACGTTTCTAATTAAAGTGTTTTCTCCATATTCTTTGTAGAACTGTCACCCGAGCGTACAAAACAGTGGTGTTGATCAGGCGCGCACCTACATGAGAATATTCAAACAAAAACACGTTTTTCTTTTTGGTAGAGCCCCTGAGGTTCTCTGGGGAGGGGGACCTGAAGCCAACCAGCCCCCTCTGGCCCTTGTGCCAAGCTGATAGTATTATGCGAAAGGAGAACTTGGATTGAGATCGACAATGGCGTAGTCTGGGCTATTGATGGCGACTATAAACAAACCACAAATAAACAAATACGTGCCATAAGCCACATACCTCTCTGTTGCTACTATCCTTGTTACATGTTTATGAGAATTTTTAAAATCGATCTTAGTTCTTTAACTGAACACATCGATAAGCCTACATCGAAATAAATTAAAGTTTTGAAGAATAAGAAACCAATTTGATTTCACTAGTTATTAAGTTTTATTTAACTTCTTCCATGCTCAACATGTTTCGGACATTAATGCATCCATCATCAGGAACCTGCGACTTTTCTATTGTATCACCACATTGGTCGTGTGTTCTTGTTTCGATGTGTGTTGGAGTTTCGGTGTGACTGGGTTGGGGTGGTATCCGTGTAGCGGGCTTCAGCCTGCTACACACGACCAATGTGGTGATATAATAGAAAAGTCGCAGGCTCCTGGTGATGGATGTATTAATGTCCGAAACCTGTTGAGCATAGAAGAAGTGAAATAAAACTTAATAACTAGTGACATCAAGTTGGTCTCTTATTCTTCAACTATCACAATGACGCACGGTCCAAAATACATAAAATTAAAGTTTCTTTTATAATTTGAAATTTGTCAAAATAGGCTACCCCGCAGTTCTAGAAACATATCAGAAATTTAAATCAGTCGAGGGCCAAACCAGCTGCACTCGAATGAAGTGTCTATTACTGCTTTAATAGGAACTGTATAAACCTTGAAGTCCAAGAATATTTCATTCCTCAAGCTAATTGTAGATTCAACGAAATGAATTTATTAATTACTAAAACAAGCGTTTGCCTTAACCGTTTAAAATCCCAGCTGTAACTATACGTACCACATACTCCAAAGTAAGGAACTCTGCATTTTGCCACATTACATTTATGCCTTTCATGTGGTGACTATTTTAAATACGTGCTACTTACCCAGTCAGGATTGACGGTTTTGTCTTTATAATAAACATGGGTTTTATTCTCTGTGAGGTAGAACATTAAGTTTGGTGTAAAATTATAATGAATTTTAGTTTCCAAAGGCAATCCCACTAGAACTAATTCTTTGCATATATATCAATAATTGTCCAACGAGATGCAACACAAAACAGTCTATTTATTATTCTGCAAGTTCACTCTACATGTTTCGGGTGTCAACAACACCCATCATCAGGAGTACCGAAAACTGTAAACACAGCCTCCGGTACTGGTCATATTTTTTGTGCAGCTACCTCCCTCCGACGTGGCCAGCCTGGCCACGTCGGAGGGAGGTAGCTGCACATTACCGGAGGCTGTAGTTACAGCTTTGTGTACTCCTGATGATGGGTGTGTTTGACACCCGAAACATGTAGAGTGAACTTGCAGAATAATAGAGTGCTTTGTGTTGCATCTCGTTGGACAGTTATTAATATAGATCAGCGATGCACGGAACCATAAACATAAACTAAATCTTTGCAGTTTTTTTGTAACGAAGATTATATTATATAAACTAATACATCATTTGTGTTTCGAATTTTTCTGTGTTTATTTGAGAACAGTTTTGGTAATTCAGCCAGGGATTTGCCTCTACTTTCGTCTATAAGTAACTGAACACAAACAGAGGACATGGCGATTTGACACTGTTAACATAAATGATCCTCACTACACACGATCCTATCCTCTTCACTGACTTTCATCAAAACACATTTCCCCTAAGAAATTTCAACCATTAAATTTTGTGTGTTACTATTATCTTCCTCACCCTCCCATTAGATATCAGTTTTACACAAAGTTTCCCAAACCCTGTGTCCCAACAATTTTGCTTGATCTGCAGGGAATATTCTAATTTTCCGTCTTCACCCCTCATAAACATATCTTACAACACTCTCTTTAGCATTTACTATTAATAATTACAGTAACGCTATATATCATAAAGGTTTGTGACGCCGATGGTTTATTCCCCACAAGTAGCATTTTGAAAATTAATTTTACAGATTTTCATTCTTTTTAATTAAATATTTACTGAAACATACCCTACGTTTCCACCAGGGTGTTAGTGAATATTTACCAGATTCAAGGAAGCGATCGATGGACAAATACCCACATACCTTTCGGATACACTGAAGTCTTACATCAGGTTTGCACATTGAATTTAGGCAGAATATGACACTCATCGTGGAAATGAGAAATGCTTGCAAGACGACCATGCGGTATGGTGATGTGGACTGCATTCATCTGGCTGAGGGATAAGGTCCAGAGGCGAGCTCCTCTGAACATGATAGTGAACCGTAATTATGATAAAGAGACGGGAAATTCTTTACTTTGAGAGGTGTGAGTTTCTGGCGGAGGTGTTGTTGAAGATGCAAGTTTTCTGGAATTTTACGCCGTGTCGAGTGGTAAATAGTCACAGACGTTTCGACGGATCGTATTCCCTTCATTTTTAAGTTCAAGGCGTCCAAGAAAATTCCCCTTGGATCCTTTACTTGCCAGTCGAAACAGACAAACATCTCGGAAGGCCTGAACCTTCAGTTTCGTGACTAGGTGAAGAACTATCACTTTCTAAACCTAAACATTGTTGCCTGGAGTTACTAGTTGATAGCTATCGTCCAAACGAGCGCCCTTAGTGAAATGCTCAAATGCTGTTTTTTTTTGTGAGTTACTGCTTTTTGTTTTGTACCATTTAGTAGTGTATATGAGTAACAGAAATGAGTACCAGGAGCACTTATTGGAGGTAAAGGCGGCCGGCGCCTAGGGCTGTGACAACCTTACCACCATCCTGTGTCGTTGTCACGAAATCTGGGAGCCTTAACTTCCTGGAACCATCTGGGCCTGTCCAGGCCTGTAATGGGACTGCTTTACCTTTTTATATGTGATTTTTTATAATATTTCGGTTATAAATTTAATTATGGCAAAGGATGCGATTTGTTTATGTGGTCAGAATTAAACAAAAGACAAGAGAGGCAATGCACGTTTATACTTAACATTGGGGGGCATTCTTGTAACCATTGTTGTTGTGGAAAAGCAATAGGTATTACGTATTCTGAGTGTGTGTTTGTAGCCTTAGTTGTCCAGCGTGCGCCATATTGTCACCCACGGCCTGCCCTGCTCTACAGTATTTTCCCACATTATCTCAAAAAAAGGCAAGATTTTCGAAAAAAGGAAAGTTATTGAACGTAAAATATGTGTTTTGATTTTCTCTATAATTTTGCCTGAAATGTTTCTAATTCTAAGAAGAAGCGAGCAAGATATGGTCAGAAATGTGTATTGGTATTCATATAGAGTACCCGTTATTCTTGTCAGATTTTAATGAAAATTGAATTTCCTGGACATATTTTCGAAAATACTGAAATAACAAATTTCATGAAAATCCGTCTAGTGAGAGCCGAGTTGTTCCACGGGGGTGGGCGGACGGACAGACAGACATACATACCTATGGAAGACGTGACAAAACCAATAGTCGTTTTTCTCAATTTTGCGACACGCCTAAAAATAGAACTGGTGGGTAATGTCTGTCTGTCTGTTTCGCTTATGGCTCCTGTCCCGAGGAATTGCTGTACGAATGTTCCGAACAGTCGTTGAGTTTCGTAACTGAACAGCTTTCAGAGTGTAGTCGGTGTACTGACTAGGCGATTGGTTGGAACACCAAGAATGACGTGGCTCGATTCCAGGGAGAGGAAAAACAAATATTGGAGGGCACCAAACCTCTTATTCATTTTGTACCAGGAAACGTCCTCATTCCGATCGCACTACGGCCCTGGGGTCGACTCAGCCTCTTAACAGAAACGAGCACCAGGAGTATTTCCTGGGGGTAAAAAGCGGCCGGTGCGTAAGGCTGACAACTTTACCACCATACCGGGTTATTGTCACGTATTCTGGGAACCGTAACTTCCTGGAACCCTCTGGGCACCTCGAACCTGTAATGGGACTGATTTACCATTTACCAGGAAACTTCTCCGCTGGGGTGAAGCAGCCGGAGCGTGCGGCTTACGATTTACCTTTGTCTAATATTGAGTCTAGGAATACGTGGAGCCATACTTCCACTCCCCCTTATGCCTAAACCGCGTGCACACAGAAAATTTCACATTTGCCTTTACAATCACATAATACAAAAATCTTGGCCTTATTGATGTTGTCACGCAATTTTACAGATTCAAAAAAAAAACTATTTATCTGGAACAAGGACAATATTTCGGCCGGATGCAGATTAAAACTCTCTGTCTTGCATCAGGCAAAAAAATTGCTTCCTGATCACCCCTTTAAAAGAAACAGATCGTCTTTATATTTAGAAGAGGCAGTAAAGGTTTGAGAAAGGGAGAGTAAATTATTATTATATTGAATACGAGGTGTGCAGGTGTGTTAGTGTGCTGTGATGCCGACAGACACAGCAAATGCCACAACGGTCTGGAGTAGAAGTTTAAAAAAAATTTATGGATATCAGCAAGAATGTGTATCAGCTGTCGGCATGCACAGCCACTGTTTGTGGTTATAAATTTATTGTTGGGGTCTTAAAACGTTTTAAGTAGTCGTGAAGCAGGTGGCAAACTATGCTTTAGAACAAAGAAAATTGTTGTAGAAAACTCGTGAAAATTGTAATCATTAGACGTGTACATCATAGCGTAAAAAAAAAAAAAAGAAACAGGTGTTTTCTGTTTTGGGGCATGGTTCTGTGTAATAGGGATGTGATTATCTCTGTCAACAACGTTACATCTGTACCGTGTTATCTACGTGTTCATATCTGTTCTTCTGTACACTTGACTCTTGTAGGCTCAGTATATATTACCATTTGAAAGGTTAATAACCTTACACTCTAATTTTGTAATGACAAAATATATTATCATAAATTTTTATATAATTTATTCATTATTTCGTTATTTGTATAACTGCACACTTTCTTCGACTTAAGTACGTAGATAAGGGGTAGGCAATTATCTTATATTCGAATGATGAATGGTGATTTTTCGATATGAATGCGGACTGAACAACTTGACACAACTTTGCAAGGGGAATCGTGTAGTGCGGAAGTGTTTAAATAGCTGTTTGACAGCACATGCACCATGTACGGAAATTCCAAGATAAATAAAGATTGAACTACTAGTATTTTAATTTGGATAGGATAATCAGTACACGTATTAGTACCTACAGATGTGTCAATATATGCTTGTAACCGAATGTACAGTAAATCTGAATCTGTAATGCTAATATTTGCATTGTCCGAGTATTATTTTAATAAGTAAGAAGGTATATTTACTTACTTACTTACTTACTTACTCACTCCATGGTGCAGAGTCCTTCTTGAGAAGCTAACTGGCTTACAGCTAGTCAAGAAATTCCCCGCATTTCACGGAACCCGAAGGTTCATTACCGCACTCACAAGCGTCCGCCACCTGTCTCTA
>Ga0123352_10016949_pt1 | contig 11613 bp, 7 predicted proteins | sample TergutLab28metaG_FD_89700 | JGI IMG/M metagenome (GOLD analysis project Ga0123352, IMG submission 89700) | Labiotermes labralis P1 segment gut microbial communities from Petit-Saut dam, French Guiana - Lab288 P1 | ecosystem: Host-associated > Arthropoda: Insects > Digestive system > Gut ...
AGCAATATTTTTTTTTTAAGAATTTTTTTTGGGTTTTTTTTGTACCCCTTTTTAAACCCCAACGTATGTTTTTTTGAACCCCCCCCCCCCCCCCTTTGGGCATGGTTGCTTACTTCACATAAAATCTGTGACAGCAAATACACACTAGGTTTACACATAACTGTACCATGTCATAATTCTAGTCTGTTCACGAACCCCTGGTAATGTATTAAATCTGTACGACCATTCCACACGGTTTTCGCAGACGCCGGCTTTTTGATGTGGACTACCTGAATTTAACACAATGGTGGAAGTCAACAGACTCCCGTACCATATTTCTTGTAAAACAACAAACGGTAGTTTGGGCAGAATATATTCAAAAAAAACCGTAAGTAGGAATTACCAAAATAGGAAAACAAGCCTGTATTTTGTGCGCAACTTGTCTCTGAACTCCTTCTCCTTCAAATATGGGTAATTTAATTCCATCATCAAGGAGACATAAACGGCAGCAATTTGCGGATGCAACGGCGAAAGTCTTGTCATCCATCGCAGTTATGCAGTGGCCTTTTACGTCATATAGTCGATTCCAGACTCAGCTTCGGCCTCCCCACATTAAATTTAATTCAAACACAGTGGCCACGTAACACACAATTCACCCAACTCACGATACCGAAATCGAAACACTGTTTTACGAGCTGTACGAATCACATACACAATACCAGGCGTATTATCGTTTCGTTTTTAACGCTGCTTCGATATTGTGAAGCCTATGTTCACATTGCCTCGTAGACATCTAGTCGCTAAAAAATGTTGGCTGCATTGAGTATACGTGTATAGAACGAGGAAAAGCTGCCCTCGATGTGGACCATGGATGTCAAGTGACTTCCCCTTAATAAACCTCAGTAGTGTGCAGTAAGATTTGACCCCTCTGGTTAGTGAGTGTCGATTTCCTTTGACCACGGGATTCACACTTTATTTAAACGTAATCCATGATTCCAAAAACGACCTTTGGTGATCTGACTGCGTAGTTGGACACGGAAATGAAAACCATATTTAAAACCAAAACCACTGATTATTTACGACAGAGAATTTCAATTGGATGATATTTGGTCTCCTGCACTTCCGGGCCCGATGCACCGAGACCTTAGGACAGGAGGCCCTTTGTGACCCATGTTCTGTACTAAATTAGAGGAGCCCTTTTCCATTAGCAAACTTCCAGATGGCCACTACACTTAGTTTCCTAATATCCTCAGGGTCCAAAAAGAAGGAACCCGGATGTGTATGTCTGAGTGAAGCCAAGGCATCACAATCACACAAAATGTGGACTGAAGTTTCCTCCTCAGTACCACATTTCCTACAAGTGGGATTATTACTCAGCCCCAATTATATAGAAATATCCTAGTAAGCAGGCCAGTAACAACCGTGGATTGTGTCCTATTAATCTTTTGGCGACGGAATAATTTTTTTTTTAATTTTAGGACATTATGTATATAAAATGTGAATAATACAGGAACCAAATACGTTAGAATTATGAAACAAACTGCACTTTGAAGAGAAAAAACGGAGAGTATATACCGTGTTTAAAATATTCAGTACATATATTTGTTGAATAAATATATAAAATGCAACTTTAAAGGTTAGCGATGCGGTACGACCACTATAGTTGACATTAGGCGTCAAAAGGTTAAGGGACAATAATCGGGCCCTCTTAGCCAGGTCGGGGCCAGAAATCAATTCTCGAGCCTGTCTCTGCCTACTACAAGAACCACGCCACAATACCAGATGCTGGTTTTCAATCCAGCGTTTTATCTTTCTTCCTTATATTCTGCCTAGAGACCCCCAAGAAAGGCGCAAGTCCAACAAACCGCTGAACAGAACCGTCCCTTGCGAGCTTGTCGGCGATTTCATTTCCTCGCAATCCGGCATGCCCAGGGAGCCAATACAGCCCCACAGTGTGCCGGATAGAGATATCGTTCAACTCTTCTGGCACTGTGGTACCAAGAGAGGCGTTGTTTTGGCAGCCTTCAGCACTTTCAGAGCTGCCTGACTATCAGAGCATATGCCAACAATTTTCTCTGGTCTGTCCTGAGATTCAATTTCATGAATACAGGCTAATATCGCATATACCTCAGCCTGAAATACTGTAGCATGTTTTCCTAGAGAGATGCTGAGCCTTCTGTCTACAGTTTGCTTATAGACCCCAGACCCGGTCCCCTACACAGTCCTGGGCAAATTCGTAAACCAGACGAGCCCTTTCACCGCAGGAGGAGTCCCAGGTCCCCTGGTCCATTCCTCTCTAATTAACGTAGCGACCCTATATTTGGGTTCCAGGCTGAAGACTGGCTTCATAATGCCGACTCCCATATTAAATATGGGATCAGACTTCCTAAGTCGCATCAATATGCAACTATGTCCTTGGTTGGGGTGAAAGTAAGACCAACACCCCAAACTCCAAAGGCGATGTGCCACCGACCTCGCCTTCCCCTGTATCACTAAATCCAGCGGAGGGAGGCCAGTCAGTGCCCCCCATAGCACCAGTAGGAGTCGTAAGAATCGCTCCCAGTTATCTCTAAGCATGCCAATCTGTACTTTGCTTAGCCTCTTCTTGACACTATCCGTCTCACAGCCAGGCCACCAAACTAAGGATGCGAAAGAGATGGTTGGCCGAACGATGGCGACGTAGAGCAAGTGGAACACCTCGGGTTTCAGGCCCTATCTCGCCCCCCCCCCCCACGCTCTTCTACAGGCCAACAGCAATTTGTCAGCATTCGTCATCTTGACATCCACATTTTCTCTCCAGATCAACCGAGAATCCAGAATGACACCTAGATACTTGACCGACCCCGAGAGATTTAATTTAAACTCAAAGAAATGTGGTCCCAAGAAACCCAGGAGTTTGCTTTACCTAGTATATGCAACGAATCCAGTCAGACTTCGTAGCACCATGTCTGTACGGTCAGAAGGGCACACTGCATGAGTCCTGATACCGTGTTTGGGAAATTACCCCCGAGAAGAGACATATGTCATCTGTGTATCCCTGAATGAATATACCATTTCTACTGAGCCTGGCCAACAAATCACCTACCACCACGCACCATAGAAGCGGTGAGAGCACACCTCCCTGCGGGCATGCAAAATCCACTGAGGGTCGCCACAACAACATGGCCCTCCAGGGTGACCCTAATCGACCTACATTGGTGTAATTCCATACATGACAAGAGCACCACACATTGTATCATAGCAGGTAACGTTGAATGCTCCTTCTATATTTAAGAAAACACTCAAGGGCATCTCTTGCTGGTCAAGCGCCTTCTCAACCCGTACAACGAGCCGATGAATTGCCGTTTTCACCGAATTCCATCACATTCGGGAAGGCCTTACGGTAGACTTTAGGGAACGTGTGTTTTCTTCTTCACGTTCGAAAGCATCTTATTTACCGAGCGATCATCATTCTGTAAACAATCACTCCTTGCAGGAAATCCATGACACATTGGTACACGGTATATGAAGCCATGGAAACAATCGGGGCCTGCGTCTGTGACTAGCCAAGTCGTTACTTTTCTGGCACTTAATACTTTATACAGGCAGAGAAAGGCAGTTTTATGAACAAGTTTCATCACGTGGGAATCACGAGAATAATTTTTGGAAGGCGTAACCCTTGGAGACGGGACCGAGAGGGAGCGAAATTCATTAACGATGTAAATTAGCAACGGGCTTTGATGTGCAAAGGCATATAAGAAATGTGCTTAAAATGAGGTCTAGGTGTCGACGTACTGCTTTAATAATTTTAATATGGAGTGGGATATTATATTAAAAACCTTTCGGCCAAGAATAGTAACCATATCCGTTTATAAATCTTCAGGCTGTAGTCTCGATTATTTTAAATATTTCACTTTCGTCATGTATGTGAGAAGGAACTGGAAACAAAACTTTAGATTGAGGGTTACTTCAGTACCCGGCTCCAGTTATGTCAAGGAGTCGCAAACCTCTGACTGAGGGTCTAAACTGGACATCCTTTTGAGTGTGAAATATTCCCAGTGGCTATGACAGGAATAAACTCTAAAAACTTATCTTCTTTGGCGCTAAGCTTAGTTACGTTGTGCAACAGTGACGCAGCACCGGTTGTCGTCTAGACTAAATGGGGGGCGTATACGTTTTCTCTGTGACTTACGTTGCTGGCTTCACACAGTCTCTTTTACTGGCGTTGTGGCGTCACCGGGCGCGACCATTCCTGGGGAAGACTAGGAGAATGATGTCTTCTCTAAATTATATGGAACTGTGTCGTCTTTGTCTAGTAAAAGAACGAGTGTCAATACCAATTTTTGAAGGAGAAGGAGATGTTCGTCAGATATTTCTTAAAATAGCCACATGCCTCCCTGTTAAGGTAAGCAACTTAAGCGTCACCCACGCCATGTCAGAAATTAGTGAAACGCCATGTTATCGACTTTTTGTTTGATGGCTAGGGCAATTCCTTTGTTTGGGATATAGGTTGATGGTGCAGACGTTTGGCATTTCTTTTGATGACCTTTGTTGCTGCCACTGTGAAAGAATGTGATGTGCCGTAAGCAGTGAAAGTATATTACTTTCGAGCTTACAATCCCTATGTGGTCTTAGTAAAGGTACCGAAAACCTAAAATGGAGAGTCAGATACAGCGTACATTGTTGTAACTAGTGGTTACGGTTTCGGGCCTTTAACCGATCAATCATTGGGCTGTACATGAAGACATGTAATACATATGACATGCATATAGAAATGTTGGAAAAATCTGAAATTACCATGGGAATTTACGTGACGTAATACTAAACCATTTTAAAACCTGGTACAGTATTCATTACATGTGTAGCTGTGCATGATGTAGTGCCAAAATATTAGAGGCAGTGTAACTGAAATACTGATATAGGAGGAATCATGAAATCAAAAGTACTAGTAGAAGCAATCATGGCTATCTGCTATGACTTTAGGAGGTGTAAGAAATGTGGTATGAATTGTATTGCGTTAATTCTAGTTGTAATAAGTTGAGATCTCAGTCTTGAACATTTCTTTGTGTATGTCATATTTTACTATTTTTTTGTACATGATGATAGGCCTGTTTATAAAGCAGGAATGGGTTTGTCATCAGAACTTGTTTTGTGTTTGATAGTTATATTGAGTAGTTATTACATACCAACACAAGGGCATGATTACCATGCAGGTGAAGGTTAAAGATACTGAAAATTACACATTGTACTCTGCTATGTCATTTCACACATGTGTTTTCTTGCTGCTTGCATCCAGAGCATTATGGTTTGAATTTTGTTCAGGCAGTAGTCATGCGCAGTTTCCCTGACTGTGATGAAGGCATTAGCCCTGGTGATTGTAACACGGATTTTGGGGATAAACATTTACAATTGCATTTGTGTGAAATTTATTTTCATGTTGAACCAGTGATATTGAACTTTCACTAGCAGTTAACGCAGTATCAAGTTTGTCCATCGTAGGACACCTAACACATACTGAAAGTATGTTTATGACACATTTCAGTAACTAAATTAGTGTGTTGTTTATGGTGATGTGACGTGGGAGTGAGTGTATGGAGTACTATGTAGGATGTAGGTAGGTTTTGGCAATGATTAGCAGTTCAACTGCTTTTCATCTCACTCAGTTGTGGTTGGCTAATTGTATAATACGAACTAAATTTTATGTGGGCATTTTTGCTGTAGACTTCTGCATTTATAACATTTATTGAAAGTGATTTTTCTTTATTTGTGTTATAAATGAATGTGTCCAGGACTGCAAAAATGTGACTTAGCTTGTTCTTATGAAAATGTTTGCATGTTTATGTGCACTGGTATCTTGATTGACTTGTTTTATGCAACAAAGTGGCAGCCATGTCCTTTTCATGTTTACCAACATTGATAATCACTCTGACCTATGAAGTTACTACCTTAGAATAATGAAATGATCTTTATTTTTTCTCTTGCTTATATCAAACTCTGGAAGCCAAACAGCAAGTATCCTTCGCAAGTGATACCTCAGAGCAGGAATGCGCAAATCTGGGGTGGTGGGTTGCCAGAATGACTGAGATAATACAATGGGATGTGGTGTATCAAGAAAACCTATCTACCCACCCACCTACTCACTCCATGGAGCAGTGTCATTGAGAAGCCACTGTTTTTTTTAGCTAATCAAGATATTCCCCACATTTTATGGAACTTGAATGTACAGTGTTTGTTTTCAAGAGTCAGCCATCTGTTGGTATCCTGATTCAGATCAATCCAGTACATACACCCTCCCCCATCCCACTTCCTGAAGGTCCATTTTAATATTATTGTCCCATCTACATCTGGGTCTCCCAGTGGTCTTTTTCCCTGAGGTTCCCCCACCAGAACCCTGTATGTACCTCTCTTCTCCCCCATACATGCTACATTCCTGGCCCATCTCATTCTCGATTTGATCATCAAAATAGTATTTGGTGAGGAGTGCAGATTATTAAGCTCATTATGTAGTCTTATCATCTCCCCTGTCCCTCTTAGGCCCAAATATTGACTTCAGCACCCTATTCTAAACACCTTCATCCGACATTTGTCCCTGAGTGTGAGCGACCAAGATCACACCTGTACAAAACAACTGGCGAAATTATAGTGCCGCGTTCTTAGTCTTTATATTTTTAAATAGCAAACTGGATGACAAAAAGAGTTTGCACCAAACAATAGCACATATTCACTGACTTTAATCTGCTCTTAATTTCTTCCTGAATAAAATTTTGATGTGTTAGGGTTATTCCCAAATATTGACTCTTCCATCCTTTCAGAGGAACAATTATCCGTATTTATTTTGACCATCCAACATTCTGATTTCGAAACATCACCATGCACTTAGTTTTATCAGCATTTACTTCTAGTCCAGTATCCTTACTAGCAACTATTAAAGCTTCAGGGGTTATCGTTATAGTGTTTAAGGCTCTACCCAGTGTATCATCGGCATAAACGAGAAGCTAATGTGTACCATTTAATTTCAAGCCTTCCTGGTTTACCTGAACCCTTCGAATGGAATACTGTGAAGCATAGTTGATAGGCAATTGCAATAAAGCATCTCCTTGTTTTAAACCATTCTTAATAGGAAATGTGTCAAATGCTGGCCTACCCACACACTTCTGTAGGTTTCATTCAGATACATTTTTATTAGCCATAACAATTTCATGGGATACCAAACTCAGTGTGAATATTGTACAAGATGTCTCGCCTAACTGAAGCATAGGCTTTTTTGAGTCTATAAATAGCTGATGCACTGCTTCATTGTATCCCCATTTTTTCTCAAGTGTTTGACTAGTGCAGAATTTATCATCGGTAGTTGACCTGTTGCATTGAAATCCATACTCATGATACCCGGTAATTTCCTCTGCATATGGGGCTAACCTTGATAGTAGGATAGTGATATGCCTCTATAATTACTACAGTCTGTTTTGTTGTTCTTAGAGATAGGTAAAATGATTGATTCCTTTGACTCCTCAGGCAATTCCTCCCTATTCCAAATAGAATTAATAAGTCTATGGATATCAAATCAAATTGTCCTACCCCCTACTTTAATCAGTTCTGCTGGGATTTCATCAGTACCTGGTGATTTATGACTTTTTAGCTTTTCAGTAGCCATCTCAAACTCAAAGGCACTGGTCTTAGTCACTAGGGCCTCTGCAGTGTGTATTTGTGTCTGCCTATCATTTTTAACCCCATGTACATTCAATAGCTGAGAGAAATGGTTCCTCCACCTAGCCAAAATACTGTGGGAGTCTGTAACAAAGTCACCCTTATCATCCTTTACTATGTTCTAGGCTGGTAATGCTTCTTAAAGTCATTGATGCCCCTGTACAAGTGTCTGATATTCTTGGTCATACTGTTATTTCCCATTTCATAGATTTTAGCTTTCAGATATTTCTTCTCCTTCCTGTTGTGTCTCTAGCTTCACATTTTTACATTGTTTGGATTATCTGCATTGCTTTGTTTTGGATCCTGTAGCCATTGCATTTTAGCCTGCTTTCTTTTATCTAAAAAAATGTAAACATTCTTCATCAAACCATGGCTTATGTTGCTTCAATTTGTACAGACCTAGACTCTCTTTAGCTGAGGTTCTGATATTCTCTTTAACGTTCTCCCAAGCCCTATTTAAATCCTTGCCATTATTTAAATTCTCCAAAATTGCATCTAAATCTGATACTGTTTCCTAACCTGCAGCTCATTTAGCTTCCTGAGATAAAGTTTCCACACATCAAAGTAATGTGCTGCATGTTTACTTACTGCCAGTCTTTCCCTAACTTTTGCAACCACCAGATAGTGATAAGTATTACAGTCAGCTCCCCTACAATATCATACATAGAATATACTCGAATGCCATCTCCTATCTATCAGTATGTGATCAGTTAGTTTGTGGGTCTTCCCATCAGGAGAGGTCCAGGTGTATTTATTAATGTGGTGCAGGAACATAAATTTTTTGATGTGTCAGTGTTTTATATTTTACCATTATCATTACAATCCTGATGTAGACTTGTATTCCCAATTGTTGGTTTAACAGCATTCTCTCTCCCCAATTTTACTTTGAAATCTCCAAGCAGATTTTTCATATGGTGTTTAGCAAGATGATGGAAAAGCTGCTCTAATTTTTCATAAAAACTGTCTTTTGAATTATCACTTTTCTCCTCACTTGGTGCAGAACAGTAATATTACACCAATGACCTCTCAGAACTGTATATGACATCATATCACAAACAAATTCTAATCTCATAATTGTTGATAAGTGTTATGTGGTGTACAGTAAGTCTTGTTCCCAATTGATGATTTTCATTTCTTTTCTGTAAAAAAAAAAAAATCCTCTCCTGTGCCCCCTTTGTCGCCTCACCTAACTTATTGTACACCCACAAAATCCAATCTAATTTATGCCTTGCTACTAGAAAACTAATGTTGGTCATATTTAATGATGTACAGTTCCTGTTAGGAATGCATACAGTGTCATGTTTGTGAAATAAAATGACTTATACGTTCAGTTTATTATGTCAGAAGGAAATACGAAATCTTAGACTTCTTTTACAAAGAGAGAATCTCAAAGCAGAATCTGTTTGCATCATTAAAATGAAACTTAAAAACCTCCTGCTGTATATATTTTTGTGGTCTAATCGAAACAGTTGCCTTCACTTCATCTCTGACGTAACATTTACAGGCTGTTGGCTAACATCTTCACATAGTATTGGATATGCAATGTGTTTGTGTGTGTATGGTGTTTAGGGCAGGGGTGCACAGATTTTCCAAGAGTCTAGGAGGCAAAGCAAAATTATAAGACACCAGTACGGTGACACAAAGCATGTTCCTTTTTGAGGATCAACAAGTATGTGCCACCATGCAAAATTAGTTGCCATGGTGACTTGGTGTCTGGGATTTGTGCATCCCAGGTTATAGGCCACATAAGTAAATGGTTACCAACACAGCACATTAAGTATATGATGAAACCAGACACATTGTCTCACTGACATATACACAGGTGGTTGGACTTTGAATTTTTAGTTAGTGACAGGAAGGTTTGCTTTCAGGTTTCACTTTATGGACATGGATGTTAGACCTTGAGATATAAGTTCAGTGAATTGATTTTTCATTTTATTAGTGGAACCTACACTTTATTAACTTAGTGTGTGTATTTTAGGGTCTGAGGTTTCATTTTATTGAGTCACAGATGATGGGCTTTGGGCTTTGAGGTTTCATTGTTCCTCACTTTGTGGAGTTTACAATGTCTGCCAGTGTTTGTAACAAGGGATTTGTTAAGAGTTATATCTCATATGATAACGCTTTGACTTTCTAGTTGGTATACTTGTAGTCCTTAATTGTAATTTGTTCATTCTGTTGTCTGTCTTATGACAGATCCATAGCTTTGTCCAAAGCAAGTTCTCCATAGAGGGCTTCCTCTTGCAGTTTACAGTGTCCTCTGTTTTCCATAGGTTCCTCCAGTAGCTGTTTACATCTCCTTCCTTGTCTTCCTGCCACTTCTATCCTTTTCTCTATCTTTCTTTAAATAACATGTAGAAGGTAGTTTCTATGCAATATGTTACCAATTCAGGTAGCCTTGTGTCTTTATATTGTGTGTAGGATATTCCAGCCCTCCTGGGCTCTTTGTAACACTTCTGCATTTCTCGCATGGTCAGTCCAGCTGGTGTCCATCATTCCCCAGCACCACATTTCAAAACTGCAGGTATTTTTGATCTACTTTCCGGAGTGTCCATTCTCAGCACCTTACAAAGCAGTACTCAAAAGGTGCCTCTCTACTAGTTTCTTCCTTAAATGTAAGTGCAATTTGCTGGTGAAGAGAGTCTTCTTGTTGAAAGCTGCTTTTGCCACGGCAGTCCTGCATTTAATTTCCCATTTACATCTTGCTTCATTTGTTATCATAAAGAGTTGAAATATTCCACATTCTCTGGCTGTTTTGCGTCTGTCGTCATCTGTATCGGAGATGGTTACCTTGATAATGAGCACCTTATTTTTTTTTCCACGTTCCTTTCCATTCCATAGCATCTCCAAATTTCATTTAGGCATTAAATTATGCCCTGTAGGCTGCTGAAGGAGATCAGCCATTCTCTTGCACAGTTTGTTGAACTGGGATTTTTAAGAAAGCAAAAATGTACAAAAATAATTACTTGCTGAGGTGTTAGGTGCTCTGATGACCTCCAGTATGACTGATTCTTGTTGTTTGGGGTTTTTTGAGCACTGCTGTATAGATAATTGCTATTTTTAGACAAGTTTACAAAGTATTTCAAGAAGTGACGTAGCTTTGTCATGTTTGTCTACATGGAATAACTCAGCTACTACCAGATGGATTTTATTAAGGGTTGTGTGGGGGATTTTACTGAAGTCTGTTGGCCATTTTCAAGTTTGGTTAATGTATACAATTGGCAGATGCTTTACATTAGGTTCTCTGTGCATTAATATAACATCTTACCAGTACGAGATTTGTACAAGGAACATGGTATTGGGGACACAGAAGTTGTCTAAACATAACATTGTGCCATGCAGATGCGATCTGTTATGATGTTGGAATAATGCAGTGACCTAGTCTGTTGGTGTTATGTGGTGTTCCTGTGCAGTTATTGACTTTATTCATGTGATATGCTTTCTGAATATTTAAAGAAAATGGGTTCATGCAATCACAGTGCGAGGGGCTACCCAAAATTTCCGAGAATTTGCTTGTAATAACATGAATACTTACTTTAAGTCCTGGTTTCCACTGTCACCTTCGAAGTAGTCACCTTGGGATTGCATACAACGATCCCAGCCATTTTGCCACTTTTGGAAGCACTCATTGAAGTCTGCTGACGTTAGAATGTTCAGTACCTGTTGCGATTCTGGATTCTGCTTGGATTTCTTCAGTGGTTATGAAACGCTGCACTTTCAACTGGAGTTTCACTTTAGGAAATGTAGAAATTGTAAATGGTACACAATAGCTTCCGGCTTATGCCGATGATGTTAATATACTGGGAGGAAGCATACATACTCTAGAGGAAAATGCAGAAGCTTTAGTAGCTGCTACTAGGGAGATTGGACTGGAAGTAAGTGCTGATAAAACTAAGTACATGGTCGTGTCTGGACAGGAAGTAAGTGTTGATGAAACTAAGTACATGGTCG
>Ga0123352_10016950_pt1 | contig 11612 bp, 11 predicted proteins | sample TergutLab28metaG_FD_89700 | JGI IMG/M metagenome (GOLD analysis project Ga0123352, IMG submission 89700) | Labiotermes labralis P1 segment gut microbial communities from Petit-Saut dam, French Guiana - Lab288 P1 | ecosystem: Host-associated > Arthropoda: Insects > Digestive system > Gut ...
CTTCTTGAAGTCTATAAATAGCTGATGAACTTCTTCATTGTATTCCCATTTTTTCTCAAGTATTTGGCGAACGCAGAATATATGATCAATAGTCGACCTGTTGCGTCGAGAGCCACATTGATGATCCCCGATAATTTCCTTCGGATATAGAATTAACCTTGAGAGCAAGATGTTGGATAAAATTTTGTAAGTGGTTAGCAAAAGTTATATGCCCATATAATTATTAGAGTCTGTTTTATCCTCCTTCTTATGAATAGGTACTATGATCGACTCCTTCCACTCTTCAGGCAAGTTTCTCCTTCTTCAAAATAGAAATAATAGGTTTATGAATCTCCAAGTAAATTGTTCTACCCCCTGTTTTAATCAGGTCTGCTGGTATTTGGTCAATACCTGGCGATTTGTGACTTTTTAGCTTGTCGATAGCCAGCTCAAATCTCAGAGGCACTTGGCTCAGGTACTAGTTGTTCTGCTGTGTGTATTTCTGCCTGCCCAACATCCTTAACCCAATGCACGTTGAAGAGCTGAGAGAAATAGTTCCACCACCTAACCACAATACCGTGGGAGTCTGCAACCAAGTCGCCTTTCTCATCCTTTACTATATTACATCTAGGCTGATACCCCTACTTAAAGTTACTGATGCACCTATACAAGTCCCTAATGTTTTGGATCTTATTGTTAATTTCAAGTTCGTTAATTTTAGCTCTCAGATATGCCTTCGTTTTGTTCCTGAAATGCCTGCTAACTTCACGCCTTACCTTGTTCAAATTATCTACATTACTTTGGCTTGGATCCTGTATCCACTGAATTTTAACCCGCTTCCTTTGATCCAAAAAAAACTAAACATTCTTCATCAAACCAGGGTTTATTCTGTTTAAATTCATCCAAAACCAGACTCTCTTTCGCTGAGGTTTGGATATTCTCTTTAATGTTCTCCCAAGTCCTATCTACGTCCTCATCTTCATTCAAATTCTCCAAAGCTGCAAACCTGTTTGTAATCTCGATCTGATACTCTTCCCTAACCCCTGGCTTATTTAGCTTCCTCAAGTTAAATCTTTGCCTATCAAACCTCTGTGCGGCCTGCTTACCCACTGCTAATCTTTCCCTAACTTTGCAATCACCAGGTAGTCATCTCTATCACAATCAGCTCCCCTAAAACTTCGCACATCCAGTACACTCGAATGCCATCTCCTACCTATCAATACGTGGTCAATCTGGTTGTGAATCTTACCATCAGGGGAGGTCCAGGTGTATTTATGAATGTTCCGGTGAGGGAACATGGTGCTCTTAACCAGCAGATTTTGTGATTTGGCGAAGTTAACTAGCCTAACCCCATAAGATCCTTTTTTATGCTTACAGAAATTTGACAGGACTGTCGCTCTAATTACGTAAACGAAAGTTTAAATATTTTTGCTGTGCACTGAATATTATTATGGTGACAAATTAAGGTGAGACAGATTAGCGATACGCTAAAAACGCTTTATAAAATTGTGCATTATTGCTTTCTGTCTGCGGCGCACTTTTTAAAGATAATGGTTCTGATGTGTGTGGACACAACACCACAGGTAATATTTTTCTCGTGCTGACACAGTCTTAATGCATTAAACATGGAAAAGTATTTTTTTTTAAATTTCAAGTGTTTAAGCTGAGAGGTGTCATAAATAAGTAAAATAATAAAAATGATATATAAATGCTTAAAATGACAAAAGAGGAGGTAAAATGCGAGTTAAATAAACTAATTAATAATTATATTTTTAGAAAAATGAGCAGGAAGAAGAAATGCTGTGTTCTGTGACGGAAAATAAGATTATAATTACTGGACAAAATTATTAGATATTTACGTCGTAAAAATGTTCTTACACTACGCCGTGCAGTGGCGTACCTAGGAATTTTGTTCGGGGGGGGGGGTTCAACAAATTCTGTTGAGTACAGAGGACATAGAGAACGGGGATCTGGGGGCAGTAGCTCTTAGTCAGGGGTTCTGAAGTCAGCTGTAATTTGGTATAAGAAATTTCATTTCATACTGTAAAAGTTCCTTAATTTTTGGTACTTTAAGACTATTTATGATGACAAACAATTTATTTGTCATTGTTAATGTGAAACAATTGCGAACCTAGGTAGTTTTAGAATTTTACTACCTTTTTTCCGAACATCTTTGGGTGTTGGCCTCCTAAATTCAGCAATTTTTAACAGTTTTCACAATCGGTTTGAATTTGGCACGATTTTTTAGGGCCTTCAGAATTTCGGGGGGGGGGGTTAAACCCCAAAACCCCCCTCGGTACGACACTGACGCGGTGTAGAATAATATGGTTATAAGTTCATGTTGTTCTTCAATTACATTGTCCAGTTTTCGTGTATGTGTTTGCAGGTAGACATGTATAGATTAGTAATATGTGTGTGTGTTTATGTATGTGTACACACACATACATAAACACACAAGCTGACCAGAAAATTGGAAAAATTTTGGAAGTATAAACAACCCATGATTATAAGAGTCTGTATGACGAAGAGTTAGAATATATCTATGCCAGACAAATATTAGAAGTATTTTTGCAGACGCAGTCATTCAACCCCTACCGCCAATAAAACAAACTCAGACCATCGTCTTACTATAGATATATTTGCCTTCGAAACAAGCACAAGTTGGCTCATAACCCGGCGTTAGGTAGACTGTAAGGTGACCCGAAAACCGAGCTTTAAAATTCAGCTTAGAGATTATGAAGGAAAACTTTAGACAGGAATATGTTTTACTTATCTTCAGACTCATTCAAAAATACAAAAATATAGAGAAATAAAGAATCCCCCTTTTCGAAATAAAAATATCAACAACTGGATATAATTAATTTGACGTTCAGGTGACCGTTCATCGTGAAAAATTCTTATAATAAAACGAACTAGATGCACTAATTTCTCACATTAATTTTTGAAATAAAACTCTACATGTTTCGGACAGTTTCTCTGTCCATCATCAGGAGTTTTTCCACAGCAATGGTATATGACATACGGGTTTGCTGACAGCTTGCAAGCAGGGTCAGGAAGGCCGTCCTGATCCTGCTTGCAAGCTGTCAGCAAACATGTATAATATACACTATTGCTGTGTGTACAGTGAAGAACTACTGATGATGGATAGAGGAACTGTCCGAAACATGTAAGGTTTTATTCAAAAAATAAATTTGAGAAACTAGTGCCTCTAGTTGGTTTTATTATAAGAAGGATATAATCAAGATTCAAGAAACACCATGAAATTAATTCTGCACTACAAATTAAATGTAATTGAATGTATAAATATTAGGGTGATTATTTTTAAAAAATTGAGATATATTAATAGCATTGATGAATTTTATTACCGGTAATTTAGAGCAAAATTTACTGTTGACTACAATACAAAAATTACGTAAGTTTTAAATGTATAAACAGGTGTTATGTATGATTTTGTGAAGTTTAATTTCCGCACAGATGTATTGAGTGGCTTTATGATAACTTTATAAAGTAAAACCTTTTTTTTTTTTTTGTGTGTGTGTGTGTATGTGTGTGTGTGTGTGTATGAAGACATTTCGTCACAAATTTATTTATTTTAGTCAGACAGAAGCCATTACTCAGGACTCGATGCACAATAAAACTCATCACGCTGTGAACACTTCCCTACATCAAACTAAGTGACTTAAGCCTGCAACTTGCCGACTTTGAAGCCAGTGGGTTTAATTCTATGGTCAGACCGAAGTAATTTTCAACTGCATTGAGTTCTTGGAGAGATTTTCTGTGGTTTGCCAAAATACGTTGTAAACTACATGCCACAAAAGCGTTCCTCCTCCCTTTGCAGTGCAAAGTAGGTGGTGGGAACAAGAAGACGACTGCACGGACGTACGGATTATCAGGTAGGAAATGGAGGCTAGAAAAGTTGAAGCGACCCGCCCAACTTCTAGTTTAGCACAGGCTTTGCAGTTTGCATTAGTTGTTCATTTGTCCGTAGTTTTGGACTAGAAAACGCATGCGCATCTCTGCCTTTGACTTCACAATCACAACAAACTTCCTATTTGAGTTGCTGCTTCAGTTCTTCTCCATAAAGTTGACGGTCAGCCAGAGGGATACACAGGGCTATTTTGGGACCCACTGTGGCTTGGTGCTCTCCTGCTCTACTGACAACACAGTTCTGCTTCATCTTCATTGTAAAAACTTCCTTTAGTTCCCTTTTTTACTTTGTTTCTTTCTTTGTTTTTAACTTGCCTTTCATGAATTTCGATCCTATTTCCGTCCTTCGTTCAGTACATTTTTCATTCCTCGCTTTAATCTCGTTTTATTCCCTTCGATTGTCCTTTGACCTTTTTTGTGACAATTTCTTGTTTTTTTTAACAATTATATTTCTGTTTCGTCATTTTTTTGTGCTGAGTTCCTCATGGTGATACCTTGTAATTTTTATATGTTTTCATTTCCAATTAAATTTGGTTTCACATGTACGTCACGTTCTTCTTTATTTCCTCTGTTTCCTCCGTCTTTAATCTTATTTCTTACATTTTTTGTTTCTCGGTGTTTTCTGTATTTCATTGTTACTATTTATTGTATTCTTGTCTTAATTCATATTTTCTTTTTTTCATGTTTTGTGTTATTCTGTCTTTCGTTTCTTTATCGTTCACTTCAACAAGCTTCTTGGATCCCTTTTAATCCCCATTTGACTCTCTTCTATCATTTCTTCTCTCTTTTCCGTGTCAGCAGACTTGATACATAAAATTTCATATAACCATTCAAGAGTCAGATATGCTGAAGAATATAAACCCAACTGGTTGCCATTTATTATTTTATTGTACTTCTTATAGGTTCAACATGTTTCGGGCACTACTATGCCCATCATCAGGAGCTCGCGACTATGATGTTGCTTACCACATTGGTCGTTTCGTTCTTGGTTTGCTGTATGTTCCAGGTTGCCCGAAATATTTTGAGCCTATAAGAAGTACAATAAAATAATAAGTGGCACCCAGTTGGTCTTTTATTATTCAGTTATCACATTGATGCACAGTCCAATAAACATCAGAGTCAGATATGCATTTGGCGATGGTCAGTAATCTCTCTACGATAGGTGTTTCAGTGAAGACAATTGCGGTCGTCGAAGGACCTCTACAGGGTTATACCGGTTATAGATTTTCATTGAATATAAAAATTCAATTAAAATTAAAAATATATCCAAAGTTAGAACTAAGACATTTTCACGCACGCAGCACATAATATATCAATCGGTTATTGTCTTTCTAATATGTTTGCATATCTGTGAGCCTTATTTAGGCAGTGGCAAACAAATCTCGATGTATGATTTCGAAGAGGACTGTAGGACTGAAAGCCACGATCAGTCATGTGGACTCTATTATGGAGCTGTCTGTGTGTATCAGTCTCTGTGGCTATGTATGTGGTAACAAAGCGAAAATGGAAACTTACTCCGTCTCATATTACCTGTAATATTGTCTAATGACGTCTATATGAATATGTCAGAGGTTTTTGTTGAGGGTTTTTTTCTGTCGAAATAAACCATTATTAAAATGATAGAGCGAGGTTCAGAGGGCAAAATTGGTAGACATTTCCAACAGTATGATAATGAATATGGATATTTCTCAGGAACGCTACTTACTGTAAACATTAAGACACGTGTCGCTTATTTCCACAAATACTGTGCCTATATCAATGCCTTTTTACTATCCCAGTAACTATTCTTCCCACTCTCGAAAAAAAAAAAAGAAAAATAATGTTTAGTGTGAATGTGCATAGTGGAAATAATCGCAAGAAGCTTATTCAAAGGGGTTTCCTTGCAAAAGAGTAAGTCGAATACAATGTTAATAAAAATCCAACCAGATGCAACAGTATGCAGATATTTATTTACTGCAAAGTCATTCTACACGTTTCGGGTTTCACAACACCCATCATCGGGAGTGCTAAAAACTGTAACCACAGCCTCCGGTACAGGTCATAATATCGGTACATCTACTTCCCTCCAACGTGACCTGATCGGAAAGTAGCTGTACCAGTATCATGACCTGTACTGGATGCTGCGGTTACAGTTTTTAGTACTCCTGATGTTGGGTGCTGTGACACCCGAAACATGTAGAATGACTTTGCAGTAAATGAATATTTGCGTACTGTTGCATCTGGTTGGATTTTTATTAACATTGAATTATGATGCACGGAACCGTGAGCTTAAAATTTAAGTCGAATACGTTATACAGCACTTGTCTCGAGATATTCGTTTTAAGACACAGGTCACGGAAAATGAGGTCACACTTCTCAGCAGTGATATTTGTCACGAAGTTAAAGTGCATTTTTATATGTACTGAAGAGACACATCGTTGAGCAGTGCACAGTTGTGACTGGAATAAAATACACACAGGACGAAAACTGGGATGTGCTCTCAACCCTCGGTACCTGCGATGTTTGAGTCGTTGCTGGTGCTTGTAAATACCTCGAACTTTGGGACTTTCTGACGATATATTTGATGCGTAAAGGTAATTGCGGAAGGTACGTATCTTCCAGAAGATCATTCTCCACGTTTAATGCAGATACAACTGCTAGGTGCGAATGGTGCCGTGCACGGCACCATTCGCACCGTACACACGACCCACGCAACGGCTCTCAAGACCACCACCCATCCAAAAACTCGGTGCAGAAAACCATATGCTGTAACTCAACATCTAATGCTCTTGATGATGGACGTATGTACCCGAAACATGTCGAGCTAAGAATACATCAATAAAATTATCTAGTTGCATCAAGTTGGCATTTCACTTCATTTCATGCAGTACTCTTGTTTACAATTACATTTATTCCCTGATGATGGCAATAAACGGGTAAAATACATAGGACAAAGATAACAGTGGTAATTTAAATGTTTATATTAGTAGTGTTTGGTGCTTGATTTCATGCCTAAAATAAAGTAAAAAGTGCATAATTCAACATTGCACAAATTTAACCTAACTAACTAACTCCGTGGCCTTAGTCCGCACGCGAACTATACCGACAGAGCGGCCGCCGCCCGTCGACGAAGTTAGTGTCAACTTTTTGCGGATAGAGGCGTGTCACGTGGTCAGCGCAACGGGTCCCCACAGCCGTTAATCTCTGTTTTATAGACTTGGAGCCGCTACTTTTTTCATTCAAGTAGCTCACGAGGCTCATGAGGCTGAGTGGATCCGGTTCCAGACCCACTGCTACTCAGAAAATCTGGTAGCGCCGGGGATCGAACCCGGGACCTCTCTATCTGTAGCCAGAAACTCTGACCACTAGACCACAGAGGCGGTCACAAATTTAACCTACCAGGAGTTAAATCGCATTCAGGGCAAGTAGATAGCCTTAGGTTTTCCCATATGCACACAGTAAATGTGACGTGCCGCACGTTGTGCTATATTTTGTAAATAATCTGCATTCTCATACGTTCTTGAAACCTAATGCATATGTTATGAGATGTTGTGTGAATTTATATCGGATTTGCTGATACTGCACACGTAATGGAGCGGTCGCAACATAATATACATATAACCAGTACTATCGCTACGCCGACGATTACATGGAATTACTTTAATAACATGTTTCTGTTTAATATGCTGCGTGTAACACACGTGTGAAGCCGAGTCTAACTTCAGCATGTTTTGTTTGTGAGTATGCGTTACAGTCTAACAGAGAGACGATGTTCAATGTGGAAACATACAGACGGAAGAAAAGCTAAGAAAACTGTCACAGTAAATTAGAATATGCTTTCTCGGTGTATCAGTTTCTACACAATCAAGCGTGTCTGCCACTTGAAGAAGGATATTTCCAATACTCACTGCAACGTGCGGTAGGTTATAACATATATATTTATGCAAAAATATATGAGGCCGTTAATCATGTCATCCATGTGGGTTCAGTTTTAAATTAAACTTTCTTTACATCAGGAATGATGCAGCAATGCTCTATGTGTGTATTGATGTTTTTTACTTTAGATGCCGGACTGCTGGCTAGAAGTCAGTAATCGGAAGGTCCTGCGACCCGCCATTTCGACACAGGTTTTTCTTGGTTTTCATGTGCCTAAAGCAAATGCTGAGATGGTTCCCAAGATTCCAAAGTTGCCACTACATGCTTCTCATGTAGCCCTCCCGACTTAAATTTAGTAGTAACCAATTTCATATTTTGTGTACATGTAAAGTACCCACTGCCACCGGGTGACAACCCATTTGCAGTAAATAATTATTATTATTATACGTTTTGCAGCGTGAATTGTGATATAATAATACAACACAAACCGACGAAATGCAAAATTTTCTAAATTGATGTTTAATTTCAAGTAAATATTAATTTATAAAATTTTGCATTTTGTTGGTTTGTGTTGTATAAACTCGAATTTCTTTAAAAAATTGACGTATGTTATCTTACTAGTGTCGTTTGAAAGCCGCTGTCAAATCTGAAAAATTTCTGTTTCTTTTTTAAATTCGGCAATTGGAAATAAAATTCACTGAGAACGGAACCTAGAGAGGGAAAATCACGCATTACAGGAATTTGGAGATTGACAAAAATTTATATAATTACACTAATGGAGGAAAGAAGTTTTACGTTTCTGAATCACAGTTTCTTAACATTACTGATATGAGATTCTCTCCTAAGACTGGTTACAATAAGGTAGTGCCTTTTGATAACCTCCAAATCAAATATACACATAGCATAAATTATTTATTCTTTATTCTAATGCAGCAATCGGATATTTTCCTATGTAACTCTTTTTTACGATTCTCTGAGCATTTATAAACTGACTTTGTGTCATAAAAATTATATAACATTCCAAGAACTACATAAAATCTCAACAAATATTAATGTAAAACGAAATAATGGACTATTCTGTGATGTAAAAACTCTCATTTATAGACACGGTGGAACTATCAGCTGCCTTGAGTAAAACTTATGGGCGCATTGAAATTTCTGCACATTTCTTAAGCACGTAAGTGGCTATTTGTAGGAACATCCATTGTTTACAACAACTCACTTGTACCACTCTCCGTATTATTATTGCTTGAGCCCAATATTTCATTCCTTAGCTTCATTTTCTTTCCTTATTTTCCTTTCCTGTTTAATTGCCTTTAACTTTGTTATATTTTTCTGTTTCAATTTGTTATGCGTATTAACACTCCTGCTTCTTTCGTCTCGTCTTTACAACAAAATAATTAAAGTAGCTTTCTGCCAAGTATTTACAAATCTCTAAACTTTCTACGCTATGCTATTATACACTACGGTGGCTTAGGATGATACCTGTGGAATTGTGTCGTTATTTATGACAGTCTTTACAAAACGTTTTTCGGTCCCACGATACACGCCTTAGACATTTTTCCTGAACAGTTTATTGTCTGAAGATGCTGCACAGTGTATTACGACACGCCCTATGATATCCGATGCTCAATTTATGCTTTTTATGTCATGAACCCCCTCAAGCCTACAATTCCTACTCAGCGATTTGTTCCTTCCGTCGGCTTATTGTAATATTCATGCACGAACAGTTGATATGATTCCTATCGACAAGAACAACTTCTTTTCTTGAAACTCATTTAGATGAGATATTATTTCCATTTCCAGTGTCACGTTTATTAAACTTTCTGCACTTACGTGGCGAAACTAACAACTGCACGCCCGTTCAGATATGTTCTAATACATACTATTAATCACATACATGTTTCGGTCGCCTTTGCTGCGACCATAATCAATTTGCTCTACAAGAATGCTGATGAAATATAAACGAACAGAACACACTTTTTTTTTCAATTTCATAGTGGGATTCAGAATCTTACAAACGTATAATTGTTAACAAAAAAAATATTTCGGAACTCGGATTTCAACACAGTTTCGAGAAAGCTCCACGAGCATGGATACATGGCCTTACCGTTGGCACCGAAACATAAATCAGCTTCCTCGACGTCAGCGCGCAAGACACCTGCCGATATCCGGTGTGCAGATATTCAACTGTAAGTTGTCTAATAATTACTTACTTAAAAGACAGAAGCAATTCGTTTGTATCTTATCAGTATTCTTGTAAAGCACCCTGATGATGGTCGCAGCAAAGGCGGCCGAAACGTGTAGGTGATTAACAATGTACATATGTTAAAACGTATTATAACTGTGTGAATTTGTTCGTTCACCACGTCAGTGTAATTAATCCTTTAACGCACGGAAATGGAACATTAATTATTAATCTTTATTTGTTATCGGAATAAATTCAGTTGTAGGGCTGCTGAAAAAAATAAAAGATTCGTCAATTATAGGTGGGCAATATTTGAGACGTAACTACGGCAAACTCTGATAAAATGTTTAATGAACATTATTCCTTAATTTCCTCTTTTGTCTTGACATTCTTTCGTTCAAAATATCCACTCCGTCTAACTCCTGCTTGTTTCTTAAGTCTGCATCTAGCATTGCTCGTCTGGATTTACCGCTACATTGTACAATTTTTGGACCCTTTATTCCAAATTTTAATAATAACAGTTAAGATTTAACCGAATTGGTATCTTACTGTTTTCGAGAGCATTCCTACCAAAGTGTAGCTATTTGTCACATCGTAGGACGAGCTCTTCTATTGCCTATTGATAGAAGTCCGTGTCCTGTGTTATCAGCCACCGCATCACATACGTTTTCAACTCGCAGTCCTCGTTACGTCTCTGGCCGACAAGATTTTTCTTCGCGAAGAAAAATAGATGATAACGGCGCAGCGACGAATTCCTTTGTTATAAGCTAAATAAGGTAAAAAGTTTTACACTGTGTACATCAACTTTCTTACTGATTCTCTTAGAAGCTTATATTTCTTATCGCTGATGGGGGTCATGTACCGGGTGTGAACAGTATTCCTGTCATCATCCGTGCTAGAGCCATTCCATTTTTTAGGATAAAAAACAAAATCACAGAGACGCTTAAGACTTATTGGTACTAATTACTGGAAATTCATAAACCATGAAAAAAAACTTAGATTCATCTAATTCGTTACATATCTTTCACCAAAACATTAGGAGACTAAGGAGCAAAAGTGAAGAACTAATAAATTCGTTTGAAATGGAGAATATAAATGCCCATATACTGTGTCTTAGCGAGCATCACATGGAGGAACATGGACTGCTACACCTTATATCGTCAGGGTATACACTAGGATCTAGTTTTGCACGTAAACATCTACAAAGTGGAGGCGTGTGTATCTTTGTTCGCAAATACCTGAATATTAAAAAAAAATAGATATATCACATACCTGCAGAGAAAAGGATTTGGAAATTTGTGCTGTTGAACTGGAAACTGAAGCATCTAAGATAACTGTTTTAAGTGTTACAGAGCTCCTACAGGAGATTTTAATAGATTCCATAAAAAAACTAGATGATACTTTGAAATATTTGTATAAACCAAAAGCTGAATTTCTATAATGTGGCGACATAAACATAGATTATTCCGTGAGAACAATCGGAAAAAAAATATATCTTCCTTAATAACAGCTTATAACATATCTCAAACAGTGGGTTTTGCAACTATAACCCAACTATAACCCAACTATAACCCAACTATAACCCAACTATAACCCAAAACAAATCCAGCACAACCATTAATAATATATTCGTGGATAGTAGTAGATTGGGATCAACCATAAA
>Ga0123352_10016952_pt1 | contig 11612 bp, 8 predicted proteins | sample TergutLab28metaG_FD_89700 | JGI IMG/M metagenome (GOLD analysis project Ga0123352, IMG submission 89700) | Labiotermes labralis P1 segment gut microbial communities from Petit-Saut dam, French Guiana - Lab288 P1 | ecosystem: Host-associated > Arthropoda: Insects > Digestive system > Gut ...
ATGGGTTTTGTAATGTGTGGGTGTGTGTATGTATGGGTTTTGTAATGTGTGGGTGTGTGTATGTATGGGTTTTGTAATGTGTGGGTGTGTGTATGTATGGGTTTTGTAATGTGTGGGTGTGTGGGTGTTTTGGTAATATGTGTACTTGTATTTATTGTGTTTTTGTATTGTTTCGTTTAGGTACATTTATTCTTATTTGTTACTAGTGTAAAGACTACTGCCACCGGGTGAAAACTCAATTGCAGTAAATAATAATAATAATAATATTAATATCTGCGGGTTCTCAGAAAGGAAGATGCTTCCGGTTTCTCTTCTGGCGTCTAGAATTTTGAGATGGCTCCTACATTGTCGGAAAATCTGCATACCCCTGGTATAGATTAAAGGTATGTTAGTGGCCTATAAGAAGATGACAATAAATTGGAAAATGAAACAAGACTATCGTGAAAATCATTTGAAGCTAACGGAGTTTTTGTGCGATATCGGCCACCTTGGTCGCACACTAATACGTAATTGTTGGGCAGGCTGAAGCAGTGCGGCCATCATACGCACGATTATAAAACCGGAGACACGCGGTGTTAAGATTCATTTTCTGAATGTGCATGGTGAGTATGAGGATTTGAAGACAAAATGAACTGCCCACCCTCCCTTACATATATTCCGTGCTGCTAAATGGACGGTGATAGGAACGTACTGGGCACGAGGTTATATACAAGGCTACACTTTAAAAAAGGAACAAAACTTGCACTTTACGTCCAAAAAGGAAGAGGAATCGGGCACTGTAACAAGAACTGAAATGTCAGTCTGTTCCTAAATCGGCCATGAAACATTTGACCTTTAGAGACAAAGTCTGCGGTATCATATATAAAGAGCAGAAACGACGAACAACTGAAGTTTTGAGCTTGTAGCAACTGCTGGACTTTTTAAAACTTGGCATACACAACTGCATGCAAAAAGGGAGCAGTAATTTTGTACGTTTTTAAGTTAAAAACACACTTCCGTCACAACTTCTACCATCTAATGGTGTGGAAACCCTTTCAATTTTAAATTTAACTCCAGTTTTGTAGTCACTTTCCTTTCTGGAGGATGGTACTTGAATCTGCTGCACTATCTCACGACAGCGCATTTACATAGATTTCTGTAAGTACCATCGCGCAGAATGTTCTCAAACCATCTCATAATTTGCATACTGCCAACTGGGCGGGATTTCTTCCCTAAACCTCTGTAACTCAGAAGATGGCAAAAGATTACACGATCACTATATTCTGCAAGTACCTTCAGGGGTAATTTTTCAAGCATCATTAATCGGAGGTACCCTGGCCAACTAGGCGGTGTGTGTGTGTGTGTGTGTGTGTGTGTGTGTGTGTGTGTGTTAGCAGTGCTTGAACCGTCGAAGTCTGCTAGCAGAGAATTAGCAATCATTCGAGTAATTGCAGGCTTCAGAAACAACCTCAATTTTCATGGTTGTTTGCTGTTGGGATGGTTTTTCTTTCTGTCTGCACATATCTATGCCTCTTCAAATAGATAAAATATAAAATGCACACGATGTACTCGTTTCACCTTTCCTTGTTTCGTTCACAGCAAAGAAGTCAACCAAGATTGCATGCCATCGGACTGAGTCACCTTTCCTGAAGGAATTCTCAGAATCGGCGGAAGAATACTCGAACGAAAGCCCGATTCACACGCCCAAGGTCGGCTCAAACCGTTCATTGACTGTACTTAAATGCATCTGTTTGTGACCGTACCGTTCCTCGAACATGACTGCTTGGTAGTGTGGACACTCATATTCTCCTATGGCTGCTGACTTGAACCGGGCCATCCTGTGAATTAGGCACAAATTATACGCATTTGAAATTGGGCTTGTTAATACAAGGGAGCGAACTGGATACCTAGGGCGAGACCTGAAGGTTTCGCAGTGGTGACTGCGTGACGGTTACGTCTTCTAGGATGTGACACTGCAGAGAAATCGCCCCTGTTTTCCAGTTCTACTATCCGGTCACCCTGAAGAAAACGTTGGTACCCAAATCACAGCCTTTGCTGGGTAAGAAGTTAATTTTTAGGCGCTTTAGAAAAATGGCAAAAGATGCGACTAATAGTTTCGTCATGTCCGTCCGTCCGTCCGTATGGAATAAATCGGCTTCCACTGGACAGGATCACATGAAATTTGATAATTTTTAAAAAATCTGTTAGGAAATTTCAAGTTTCCTTAAAATCTGACAAGAATAACGAGTACATTAAGACCCACGTACTGTTCATATAAGATATCTCGCTCAATTCTTCTTAGTGTCAAAAATGTTGCACACACACACAACTAGTAGACGAGATCAAAACACACATTTCATGTTCACTAACGTTTTTTCCGAAAATCGTGGAATAATAATGTGGAAAAATGTGCTACAACAGGACAGTCCACGGATGACAATATGTGGCGCGAGCGCTTTGCATTCTGGATAACTAAGGCTACAGAACACAATGACAAAATGTAACGATTATTGTTTTTCCACGGCAACAATGGTTACGAGTACGTGCCTCAATGTTAAGTTATATGTACATTGCCTATCTTTTGACGTTTTGTTGACCCTGCATCTCAGTATATTAAGCTCAGTATTTAACCAACTTGATGCACAAAATTTGTTTCACAATAAGTTTTATTTCATGCCTCTACATGTTTCAAGCACATTTGCTCACCACGAAGAGGTCAAAATTGCTTTACACTGCCTCTGATATCATCACACCTATGTAATACAATTTTGACCTCCTGATGATGAGCACATGTGCTCGAAACATGTAGAGGCATGAAATAAAACTTATTGTGAAACAAATTTTGTGTATCAAGTTGGTTAAATACTGAGATAAATTGCCTGTCTTGTCTCGGTTACCACTACGTGCCATTCACATACGGATCCTAACAGCGCCTTGAGACTAACATATACCTTAAAGACAGAATCAAACCCGCTAATGGAAGCCATACTCCTTATGTATTGACCACACGAAGGTTCAACATTAACAATGGGCAATTGTATCCCATTCGTGGTTCGTACTTGGAGCTTCCTACGCCCGGAAGTACTACAGCTGTGGGTGCTGCACATAGGTTGAAGCTGGGAGTTCACTACACTGGACAGTCCCTCCTCGTCCTGCAGGCGTGTCTTGAAGGACGATTTCATGGGGTAAATGACATGCCGCCTCTTATCTTGCTTAAGCATTTAAAACACTGTGATTACTACGCACACCACCTGCTTTAACATTTAAAAAAATGTGTACTCTGTCCACAGTGTATTTATACGTCTCGACTGATTGTCAGAACAAACACAAAACTACCAATTTGGTAGGTCTATGTGAAACAGTAATTTTTTTTGTGAAGAAGGAACTGAATTATTACATTTAATTTCGGTTAATTAAATGCTTCAAACGATTATGTTCACTTGTCTTGTTAGTGCCTCCAGTCAGTGATATCATAAATTCAGACACGATCATCGACCACGCATTTTGGTCAGCAAAATACGTACGTGGCCAGGCACTCGAAACATGCCTAAAGGATATGAACGGTTTCAGACTGTTTTATTTACCTCGCATTATGCCCCAGACTAGACTGAAAGCAGATGTCACTTATTTAACCTTAAGTGGGTACGTACCTCATTACATCCCAAAGTAAAAAAAAAAAAAAGACATAATTAACTATTCAACAGGAGAAGCTGACCTGTAAAAGAATTTGAGTCGTAACTCACAGAGAACACCCAACATTTTGTTACGAAATTAATTTAGCTGACGTTAAAAAAATTATCGCTATTTACTCTGAGAACCGGGGACCGCGGTAGCACAGTGGCTAAGGTGCTGTGCTACAAATCGGAAGGTTACTGTTTCGATCCCAGCTGGTGTCAGTGGATTTTTCATTGACATAAAATCCTTCCGATCGCACTATGGCCCTGGGGTCGACTCAGCCTCTAATAGAAATGAGTACCAGGAGTATTTCCTAGGGGTAAAGGCGGCCGCTGCGTAAGGCTGACAACCTACCACCATCCTGTGCCGTTGTCACGTAATCTGGGAACCTTAACGTCCTGGAACCGTCTGGGCCTGTCCAGGCCTGTAACGGGACTGATTTACCTTTACTCTGAGAACCAACTGAAACAAACAAATATTCTCCCTGTACGAAATTGTGAGTTGTTAAAGGATAATCACGCGGAATGTACGCCTACCACTGCACATAAAGAGATTACAAAAGTTCTCCATCATTGGGTATTACGGGATTAAAGCACTTCTCTAGAATTCTGTTGCGAAGCTGAGTAAACCTGGCGTCGTAATTCAGCACGCTGCAAGTGAATCGCGTTTGTAAGCACAATGATCAACATCCTATCTTATATCGCCTCCCATCCCAATGAATGTCGTGGTTATGTAGTGGAAATCCTGCTTCCCACTCCAGAGTTCCCAGGTTCGGCTCTTGACCAGCAGGCCGGATCTTCAAATATTTTTCGATGTCCGCCTCTGTATCCACAGCCTGAGAAAATGTCCTCATACAAACCGCCATAATTTTTCACCATGCCCTTTAATGTCATCCCCGACTGTATTGTAACTGATGCAGCTGAAGAAGTCCCACTAAATAAAAAAAAAATGCATCTTCCTCGCAAACCATCATTCAGAATTCTACATCGCAAAGTCAATGCAAGGCAGATGTTACAGGAGTGGAAACCTGTCTAAGTTCTGTTCCGCGAGTTGTAATTTTGGGAAAGCTGTTTGCCGGATAGTGGAGGTTTTAGGACAGCCTAAGTGACCCGTGGTACCAACAGCGTTGATAAATACCGATGAAGATCGAATAGCTGCTAACAGATAGCTCGGGATATAATTTTCTTTCATGGCTCGACAGCCCTAGTGGGTCTAGGCCTCCACACTGAAGTTCCTCGATCACACCCAGACGCACCACAATCTGTAGGACTCCTCTGAACGAGTGATCGGTCCGTCGCAGAGACCTCTACCTGACAACACTCATAAGACAGAGACATCCATGTCTCCGGCAGGATTCGAACCTGCAATCCCTGCAAGCGAGAGGCAGCAAACTGACGCCTTAGGTCGCGCGGCCACAGGCAATGGCCCAGGATATAGACCTAATTACAAGAAGGAAAATACGAAAAAGACCAAGCACAATGTGGAAAGAGGGTTTTGGAAGCTGGTACAGGCACTACAATGCCTGCGAATTGCGATGGCAATCATAGGACTAAGAATAAAATCAATACAAGGGATGACAAGGAAAGCTGATCGCCCGGGGCAGAGAAATCAGAGGCGCCAGCTGCTGGCACCATTAATTATGTTGCACAATCTGTATGTGCAAGGATAAGGTCATGACAACCTTCACTGTAACGATTTTGTGTCACATTGATGGACAGCCAGAAATGGGTTGTGTAGAACAACATTTGAGACCAGGATAGCGTAGTCGGTATAGCGACTCGCTACGGGCTGGACGGTACGGGGATCCAATCCCTGTGGAGGCGAGATTTTCCGCACCCGTCTAGACCGGCCTTGGTACCCTCCCAGCCCCCATACAACGGGTACCGGATCTTTCCCGGAGGTAAAGCGACCTGAACGTGGCGTTGACCACCCCACCCCATCTAGTATCGAGGTTAAAGAAAGAGTAGGGCTATACCTTTACTCCCCCTTTGGGCCTTCGTGGCCTGCTCTAGGGTGAACTTTTGTAGGACAACATTTAAAAAATCGTTCACTTAATATAACACGCCGGAATCATGACGATATTGCTAATGACACTAACATCCGTACTGAAATGTAAAATGGTATTGGTACTTCTGAGTGAGAGGCCTATCATTAACTAATGAGATAACTGTGGTCACCTTACTTCGTCGTTAAATAACGTTAATCTCATCAAAATACCACCAAGAAGCTAATTATGTATTGTACTATATTTTTCTCAGGCGCAACAGCCCAACTTGGGCCTACGCCACCTCACTGTTGAGGTTTTTAGTCCACGGGCACGCACGCACACACACACACATCCGGTAGGACTCCTCCGAACCAGTAATCAGCCAATCGCAGAGGCCGCTGCCCAAACAACACATAACATACACAAGAAATGAACGTCCATACCCTCAACGGGATTCGAACATGCTATCCCATCCACTACAGACCTATGCCTTAGACCGCACGGCCACCGCTATCGGCCTGTCACGTCTTCTCAATCCATTTTAGATCGCATTAACAGCAACAAAACAACGGGAAATTCATTTTTAGGCGCGTTCGCAAAATTGCGAAAAGTGACTATTAGCTTCGTCATGTCTGTACGTCTGTCTGTCCGCATGGAACAACTCGGCTCCCAATGGCCGAATTTTCATGAAATTCGATATTTCAGGATTTTTCGAAAATATGTCGATGAAATTCCAGTTTGATTAAAATCTGACAAGAATATCGCGTACTTTACATGAAGAACAATATACATTTGTTTTAGTATCTTGCTCACTTCTTCTTAGAATGAGAAATGTTTCGAACAGAAGGCGAAGAGAAAGCGAAAACATACATTTCATGTTCAATAACTTGTTTTTAAAAAATCGTTCCGTTTGGGAGATATATGGAAAAATACTGCAGAGCTGGACAGGCTACATATGACAATATGGCGCATCGCTTTGAATGCTGGATACCAATGGCTACAAACGCACACTCAGAATAATTATTGTTTTGTACGGCTACAATGGTTCCACGAACGGGCCTTGACGTTACATTATACGTACAACTCCTATCTTGTTGACTTAAGACGAAGTGGTAACCGTGACTGGCTAATACAGTCTAAATATAGTAAAGAATTCGGTATCTGTAAGTCAGTTTTATTCAACAGATATGGCCTCAAGTACGCAGCGAGGAATCGTAACGTACCATTCAATGAGTAAGTCGTGTGTATATTTAAAGCAAGTTTTCTGCTGCTCTGCTGTGCAACATACGGTTTTCTTGCACTGCATTGAGAATGTGTAGTCCCGGATATGATTGATGTCATTCAGTTGTCACTTGCAGTTCCCGTCAGGCCCGAGAGAAAAAAAATGTCTTCCGAGTGACGGATAAATGGCGCTGAGGTCTGAGGTTCTCGCGGGTGTGGCTACGAAGAATACTGCCTTCTGAGACGTGACGCCGTGCACTTCGCGGAGGACCCTTCCGCCTCCGTCTTCAAATTTCTGTAACACTTCACAGCATCGCATTCCAGAAGTCTGTATTCTTCAGACCGAACTGTTTAATCCTCGGTTCTTGGAAACAAGAAACAAATATCGTTAACCAGACCATTCCCAATATGGCTTCACAAATACAGAATTCAATTTCTTTTTTTTACGATTCTGTAAATTATTTTTGCGTTGCTTGCTTTAGACATAATTTGCAAATCTGATTGCCGCTACACGTGAAGAAAGGAAGACAAATAAAGACCGTCCTACACACTTCGAAAGAAGTAAGGAAACTGCCCACAACATCAACGTCTGTACACCAAAGACAAGTGTTAAATAACGAGGTGGGCAATTCTGAGGACAACCAGGCTGTCTTTCCACATACCCATCACCTCCATATGTCACACAGATCTTTTGTTGTCTCCTTTTGTTTAATTAACATGATTATATTATCAAGTTTAGTTAACCCTCCATTTCTGGGATAATGCCATGTGGGGAACTTGACATCTTAGTAGAACCGCCTCTTGTATTAGGTGTGGCTGCATCGTATAACTAAGATTGAAAACTAGTCAAGGGAGAGATACAGGGCGCCCGGTTATTGAGACACTTGGCTTTAAAAACTTCCAAGAAAACATTAAAACCCTTTGGCATCACGTACAGAACACGGAACAATCGTTCTGCGGACTCCTAACATCTTACACAAATGACGGGCTGACGTCATTTACACTTCACTTCAGTGTCAAGACTGTACAATATATGTCGAGGGTTCGAAACCAAGTGTCAGGTCAACTGATGTCTGCGTGTGATACTTTCATGACAATTAATCACAGAACTTGCTACTTTTCATTTAATTTAGGCAATATGTCATGTGCCAGCGGTGAGAGAGAAAATGTTTCAGTATGAATTGACAATTTCGCAGGCATCCTGCATATCCCCACATGGAACTGTGATAGAAAATGTTCCCAAAATAGCAACGGAAGCTAAGAAGGACATCTCCTACAAAGATTAAGAAGAAACGGGAGGTGACAAATTACCGGATGATGACCTGCATAAACTTATCTAACATCTAAAACGTTTTAAGTCAGTTAAATGAAATAGGATGAGATCCGCTAGAACTTTATCGGGCTTGGAGGGAACTGCACATTCGTGTAAAATATTTAGTCAGAAAATATGCAACAAATATGCAACTTGAGAGATCTTTGGGTCGAAAGGAGCACAATATTAAACTGACTTTAAAAAGGAAGTGTTTTGACTAAATTTAATTGGTGCACGGTAGGGTGTGGTGGCTGGATCCGGGCAGCACGTTAACGATCACAGTACCACAAAAGGCGGGGGAACTTCTTAAAGCGGACTCTCATGCATGGAGTTACTTGCAACAACGTTATCAGAATAACGTTCCTATCCTCTGGGCAGCTCTTCTCTTTGCCCGAGATACCTAAATTGGCCTTCGACGCACAAAATTCATCTAAACAGCATATAAAATTTAGTTATTATTTCAAAGAAAGCACACCGTACCCTAATTACAAACAGAGGTCGATTAATGCTGAATATGAAAACAGTGGCTGTTTATCATCCGAATCAAAACACAATGTGTGGGGAAAATACAGCTACTTGATGTTAAGAAGAAGTGATCGCTGTGCTTTAGGAGTATGAATGCTGAAGGCACAGGATTCAGCTGTCAGCTCACCGTCTCAGATATAATTACCTTAACACAACTGAACATAACTGTTTTTCGCCACCGAGTTTTGCATTTCACACTTCATCTCTGTCAGTTTTAACAAATGTGCGCGTCGGGCAGGGGTTAGTCGAGGATATAATTAACTGCCTGCAGTGATCTACTTTCATATTTGACAAGCTGACAGTCGCTCGGTTGGTCAAAAATTTCTCTGTCTTTTAACGGAACTCAAAGATCCATTACGCTCTTCACATGTGTCCACCCCTGAACCTTATTCTAATACAGTTGAATCCAAGTCATATTTCCTTTTAAGATAAATTTTAGTATTATCCTCCCACCCATGATTAGATCCGAATAAATTTTTCATTCCCTCGCGTTACTTCCCATTTCTTAGTTTCGCATATTCTTGTTAGCACCATATTTTCAAACACAACGAAACTAAATCTCTTTCATTATGGCTCTCAAGAAATAAGTGTCTGATGTTGAGAGTTTTGTAACTTCCTGTACATTATCTGCCATACAGATGTTGCTATTGAAAGAACATTTTGCATACTGGCTCCACGCTCTAAAAGTCATGCCCTTCCTGCATCCTGCTTCCCAAACCAAAACTTGATCAGACGGTATATAATCATCATTTGCATACAATTATGGAATGTAATAATCTCGGCATGCTCCAGTGGCGAGCGCAGACTGTTCAGTGTCACTGTGATGCAGTGTAATGTTTTCGCACTTGTAATCTCGATGTGCATAAATCTGTCAATTGTTTATTTCTGTGGTTTAGCGCCCAGCTTATCGAAATGGTTGCAGACATAGTGGCAAGTTGTGGCTATAAAGACCCGACCTCAAGAGCCCAGTTTCGGTTTATGCTGCGCGAGCGAAGGCGAGGAAACAGGTACCAGACGGCGGTTCCATTTCTGTCTCTTGTCATCATCAACCGAATTTACTGTTAGTACTCATATATCACGGGCGGCCGGGATAGTTCAGTCGGTTTGGCGACTCGCTATGGGCTGGACGGTCCAGGCATTGAATCCCGGTGGAGTGAAATTATCCGCACCGCCCAGACCAACACCAAGGCCCACCCAGCCCCCTCTACAATGGGTACCGGATCCTTCCCGGGGGTAAAACGGCCGAAGCGTGATGCTAATCACCCATATCCTTCTATTACCAGGTTGCGAATAGGTTGGAGCTTACCTCCCTCCGCCGCCCCTCGGTGCCTGCAGACGTCATGGGGCGACCTTGACCGAAACATCAAATCTAAGAGCAGAAATAGCTCAGTATGGCAGCGCACGGGATTTACGACAGGAGTTCGTATCTCGGCAGGGGCATTCGCCACCACATCCAGCCTCCTATCCAATGGGTACCGGCAGGTCTTTCTTCGGGGGGTAAACAAAAACTGTTCCTCAAACTCCATATGGCGCCGAAGTAAAAAAAACCACCCTTCCGCTGCAGGCAGGCCCATAGTCCACTGGTGTGGGGGTTCTTTACACCCCTACAAATCTGGATGCACTCACCGGGAATTCGCAAAATATCAAAACATGCCAAGCAGCCCTCTAAAAACCGTGCGACGCCATACCGAACCCAAGTTTTGCCTCTGCTGCACCGCCGTGGTTGCAAACAGCTCATTTTAAAAAATGTGTGTATGTGCAAAGTGTTCAATGGGATGTTACAGAGCGCAATGTGTAACTAAAGTGCTGATTTTGTGGTCCTGACAAGGGTGCTTTTTACGCTTATGCATACACAATATATATAGTGTATGTATAACAAAGCATCATATAGCACACAAATGTATGTACATGTATGCATCCACACTGGAAGCCGCTGAACTCAGTGTGTTCTTGGTCTGGCTATGGGCCTGGCTGCAGAGTCTAGATTTACATCACGTGGAGCTCACGGTTATGAATGCATTGACCTTTACCTTAATAAACCAAGTGTAACTTCAATAGCTGATAAGTGTTACAGGGTTCCGAGATTACCGCAGCGGTACAACGGACGATTCCTTTCTTCTGGGACATGACGCTGCGTCAAATAAATCGAAACCCCAACGAGAGGTCGACTGCTCATTGACGCAGCGTCACAGCCCTGAACAGCGGAATTCTCAGGCATAATGGCATCAATGTTGTATTTACATATATTTAACTCACAATGTGCTGATAAGTCGTTAGCCCGATCAGGAAGGAAACAAGCTAATGTTTCTGTCAGAATGGCGTGAATTTCCTTCGGCGCCTTGCTTTGATAAAAAAAAAACTTGATGACAGCTCATGTCTCGATGCTGTTGAAATCGCGCGCGTCCCGGACATGCTTCCGAGCTTGTTTCCTTCCTGGTCGGGCTAAGGACTTACCAGCACCCCGGTACAAGTAGGTGTACGGCTCATTTCTATCGACATATTTAGGCAGTTATTTAAAAGCTCACTGTCCGAATATTCTCTATCCAAGTGCTACGAGTGGTGTGAAATCTTAATCCACGTTGCGTAAGAATTGTCAGATGCGTGAGCTGGGAATACGTATAACTAAAAATATTTGATGGAACTTCTATGTCTAAAATAATTCATTTTGCCAGTTTTTTTTATCAGTTTATATCGGCTTACTTTTTAGACACGTTTATTGATACTCGTGCCTTTCTTCAGTTTCCCTATTATCGTTCTCAAAGGCAGTCTATAGTCGCTACACTACATCACACTAAACTAAACTAAACTCCGTGGCCTTAGTCCGCACGCGAACTATACCGACAGAGCGGCCGCCGCCGGTCGGCGAAGTTAGTGCCAACTGTTGCGGATAGAGGGGTGTCACGTGGTCAGCGC
>Ga0123352_10016955_pt1 | contig 11610 bp, 8 predicted proteins | sample TergutLab28metaG_FD_89700 | JGI IMG/M metagenome (GOLD analysis project Ga0123352, IMG submission 89700) | Labiotermes labralis P1 segment gut microbial communities from Petit-Saut dam, French Guiana - Lab288 P1 | ecosystem: Host-associated > Arthropoda: Insects > Digestive system > Gut ...
ATATTTTTATTGTCTCACCGTGCATACTGATATATATTCACTTTTATTATAACCAACTTATGCACATATATGTCAATTAATATTTATGTTGATACTTTAAAACATTAAACTATAACACATTAAAATCTTTGATCACTCCTACATGTTTCGGTTACTATATGTAACCATCCTCAGGGAGTCATTGTACATTCTAAAGTTACTGTTTTTTATTGCCCTTATGGTATGTTGGTGGTATGTCTGTGGAAGGATCATAACAAATGAGTTATTGTCAACATTTTCAATTCAATATGACGATCTTTATAGAATTGAAAATGTTACTATTGTATGTAAAAATCTGACTAATGCACTGTGCGTATTAATACCACTTTATTCACATTGTTGCAGTACTACATGTATCAGTCCCCAAGGGGCCATCCTTAGGGAGTACTGATACAGTTCTTCAGCAGGGTCAACAAAATACATGACCAGATGTAAATATCAGGAAGTCAAAACATGTTTACACATAAGTTATTCTGACCATAAAATATATTATAAAGGGTGTATATAAATAACCTAAAATCACTAAATATGAAAATAAAAACAAAAATATAAAACTGTGATTGTAAAATCATTGTGAATTAATTGTATGACAAAAGTTGGTCATACATACCACATTAAAGAGCAGTGTGTTGTATGTTACATTTCAGTTGTCAAACTGAAGCATTGTTGTGGTCTCATAAACCAATTCAGGTAGTGGCATGACATAGTTGTGCATCAAAAAATAATGTCAACAAAGGGTTGATTTCCCCTGGTACTTGTTCTGGAATTATTTTATGTTCATGATTATGTTTTTGAATAATAAATTGTTCCCAAATATCCATAAGGCATCTCTAGGAAGCACGGAGTATTAGTGTTGCACTACTTTGCATGGACCTGAATCATGGTTTTACATTTTAATTTTTATATTCAATTATTTTAGATTATATGTATATACACCCTTTATATTATTTTTATGTTTTATAGTCAGTAAAATTTACATGTCAATTTGTTGTGACTTCTGGATATTGACATTTGGACTTGTAATTTGTTGACACTGCTTACGGAATGTGTTTATACTCCATGAGGATGGCCCCTTGAGTGATGAAACATGTAGCAGTGTAACAGTGTGAATAAAGTGGTTTGAATATATATTAGTGAGCTAGTTGGATTTTTACGTAAAATAACACAAAAACAAATGTGAAGAATTATTGCCTAGTGGGGAAAACTTGAATGTTTGCTGTGCTAGACATGCTGTAGAACTGTAGCTACATACCAACACACACCCACATACTGACACATGTAATTTCTCCTAACCTCCGCAACACTTGAGTGTCTCTGTCCCACTTCAGCCATATCCTCAGTTTCACTTATGGTGCTACCAGTGTAACTTAAAATGTAACAATTAATAAATTTGTATGTACCATATGTGAATGTCATTGTATGGTTTTAGTATGCTTTTATTTCATATACAGTGTAGATATGGCCAGTCACTTGTGTGTAAAAATCTGTGACTGGCCATATTCACATTTTTCCATACAACTCAGTTTGTTGAATGCACACATGAGGCACGAGCCAAAGTTTTCTGCGCTCAGGAAATAAAACAATTTTACACTTACTTAGTTACAGACGAGTACTGTCCATTTCAAAGTATTCCCCTTTGGAGTTCTATGCCAGGTCCATTGCCTCTGCAGCTGCTGGAAGCTTCTTTGGAACTACAGCATCATGATGTTGTCCAGCACTGCCTGTGACTGAGCTTTAGTCTCCATGGTTTCATCAAATCTTTGGCAACAGGAAAAAGGCACAAGGGACTAGGTTGAGGGAGTATGTGGTGTAGAGGAACACCACATTTTCAATTACAAAATGCTGTACAGACAAAACCATATGATGCAGAAGCCACTCCTGAGTGCAACAGGCACTTTTGACATCCTGCATGAAACACCCACATCCCAATGCAGAACTGTTGATTAACAGTTTGACCTGGAGCAAGTCATTAATTATTGAAGCTTGGCTGACTGCATTAATCAGACTTGACTGGTTTAAGCGTAGAGAAGTAAACCAACTAGATGCAACTGAATGCTTTATTGCACTTATAATCAGCTCAACATGTTTCGGGCACTTATACGCCCATCATCAGGAGCTCGAGACTATACTTGTGTTATTGCCGCATATGGTGTGTAATGCCTTGGTTGCTGGTGGTCAGTTGTTAGGAGCAGAGCAGCAGGCTATGTGTCCAGGATGAGGGAAATTATGCGACCAGGTCGCATCCCATGCTGCAAGCTAGAATGTACTATGTTGATAACTTAGGTGATTATCATGAATTCAGTATGCAAGAATTAATTCTAACTGAAAATTTATATGTGTTGTGTACTTTATTATGAATTAATACACAACAACTTTGGCTCAATAAGAATACCCCTATAAAGTCTGTAAGAGCTTGCACCTACTGACAGGGCTAACCTAGGGAAAGCTCATCAGAATACTGGCAGAAAGAAGACAAAATCAACTGCTAACCCTTCAGTGCGTATTAGGTATAACCATGATACAAAATTGATGCTCAACAACACAGAATAATGGGTATAGCTGATGGTGTATCATGGCCTTTATTTTGCAGTCCCCATTTACATTTTGGTGTAATGCGTATCATACAAGGTATGTAATTCTGGTACTAATGGATTACTCTAGGATATGAGCCACGCCACATTGTCAGATACAGATATGACACAACCAGTCATTCTGTAGCACACTGTGAGAGGATGCTGTAACATATATTGCAATATGCAGACTAAACTGACCAACACAGGGTAGCCACTAGTAGCCATTACTAGTGTGTTTAATCACATGACTGCATTGGTAAAAGGAAAAACACAGAAAAATAAAATGATTACTGTTTATTCCAGTGTATGCTCATTACATCTTAGAATATTACTGTCTTCAACTGAACAGTCAAGATGCAAATTTCTAACCATAAACTTCAACTTGCGTTGTATGCATTCAATGACCTCACAGTATGTGCAATTGTTACAATTTTGAATTCTGAACAATTCAGTTCAGTACTGGCAAATGTGAATGTCTCTACCCCAAAAGTATTCAGCTTCAAGTTGAGGAAACATTCTTTTAACCAGATGAGATTAGATTCTAGCATAATGTAATTATTACTGATTACTATACCAATAAATCAATCAGTGACAATACTTTATAAATTAAAAATGCTGACAATTAATGGTCATTATTCTACTTCTGTCCAGATACATACATGATAAAGGATGATACAGACATAACATAACTGGAAAAAAATCAACCACCACATTGGCTGTGCTTTCTTAGGTGCACACTGTCAGACTTAACAAATCCCTTCATGTGAGTGTCAAGGTCTGTTCATCCTGTCTCAAGAGTTCCCTCTTCCAAAACCATTTTCCGAAGTTGAAACTTCTGGATTTTTCCAGACAAAGTCTTAGGGAAATCCATCATAAAGTGAACATGACGTGGAATTTTGAAGTGTGCAATCTGCAAACAATAAGAAGAACCAACATGACTGTAAAATAACCCCATTTTGTAAAAAGAGCACATAATTGTACATAATGCTTCTTTACACTCTGAAAATTAATTAATTGTTAATGGTACAGGGCATAACAAAATCATTGTTATTCCATACCTTTGACTGGGCTCTCATGATGGAGCAACTTGCTGCCAATCAGGATAACAAAAATTTTCCTTCACTTCTCCCATGGCATGTACAGACCAATTACAGTAACAATATCAAATTAATTTGGCCATATTTGAACCTGCTAACACAGCCTTTTTGTCAACAAAGAGTTTCTGTTTGTTTCCCTCAAAATATCGTCATGTGCAGATAGAATTTTTTAATTTTCTACATATTTAATCACACTACAGTTCTTCTAACAGACAAACAGAAATACAATTTTTCACAAATAATTTATTTTCTCATAGTAACACATGAAACACACCAAGACAGAGAACTGCAACATAAATGTGAGGAAGTAATAAGGACATCTCCATGACAATAAACGCAAATGGAATAAGCTCCTCCAGAAAGGGTAATAAACAACTCTACAGTATGTTTCTGTATACAGGAACAAATTTCAAATATGTGTTATCTCCAAGCTGACACCTGAGAAAATTACTATGCAATGAACCAGGGTTACTTATAAAACAGCTGTTGTCCAAAGGGTGCATAATCCCAGTGTATAAGAAAAGCCCACTTCATTATAAACTTGCCCACATGACAGCCTGAAGGTGATACAAGCATGTCACAATGTGCAGCATGGACGTAATATAAAAACCTTACACGTAATAAAGTTGTATCGACAGACTGTAACATGTAGTATCAATTTACAGTACACAACAATGAAATATCTGATTAATAACACATACTAACTCCACCTAGGTGTTGATTCCTAGTTGGTCCCAGGTCCAGGAAAAGGAGAAGGGTTGGATGTGGGGCTAACATCTGTAAAAATAGAATTGTTGAGAAGATTCAAGAGAAGCCTTGGATAAGATCAATTCTAGAATACTGAAAAAGTACTAGATGGAAGATTTCATGGAAGAATACCTGTCGTAAGACCACGACTGAGATGGAACGACAACATCGGGGGGGGACCCTGACTGCTGCTGAATATAAGAGGATGGAGGAGACAAGGAAGGGGTTGGGATATCTGGAGGCAAACTACTGATAAGGCTAGGGCCCAATGCTGGCTGATGCACTATTGAAGAACAATAACACACAGTGATTACGACTGCCATTTTCTGGTTATGACACCATAATGTCTGGTAGGCAGCTGGTTGCCAACATTTGCAATAACCTGCCTCATTTCTCCATCTTCATTTCTAACCTCAAATTTCAGCAACAGAACATACCTTCCCTTTGCAATACTGTTTTACTTGATCAGCTGTCAGTTGTGCACCATCCACCAGTCGGATGCACGCACACACTTCCTCTCCCATCCGAGCATCAGGAACTCCAACCACCTGCCCAACAGCAGTAGTACAATTGCAATATTCTGTGGCTTCCTTCCCCTAATATCAATGGGCTATGGGTAATTCTTATTTGTACAACACCTAAGTCCCACACACACACAATCACACTAAAATCTCAGTACAATGAATGCCAGTAAAACATTATTTTTAGTGTAAAAAAATACTGTTCATTCTGTCTTATAGAAAAATACAGAGTGTTCATTTGAAAGTGGAATCAAGTTATCAGCTCGCTTTTCTGGGAATGTTATAAATAGTCTCCTATAGTTTGATCCCCATGTGTCATCCAGAAAGCTGGTTGCACTTGTGCACAGTCCGTTTTCTTAGTCTACATGTAGCAGATGTAGAGTGTTGTTCTGCTTTGTGAATGTGAATAAACCTTATAAAAAGAGTTGTAGCAAATTTAGAAGCTAACTTCCCAGTCATTCGTTTCCATGAAATCAACAATATATCACCATCTGAAAAAAAGTGTGAATAGGTTGTGTACAGTACAGTGTGTTGTTTAGGAGAAATATTATGTAATGTACACACACTTGAAATCATTTCAATGAAAATCTTGGTTGCAAGAGTACAGCAGTTTGTTACATGGTACTGTGAAGCAGTCAGTACTGGTCAAGTTGATCCACTGCTAACTTAGTTTGCAAATGAGGTTTGATTTAAACAGCCATTAAAATACTCAAAATAACATACTCTTTGTCTATATGCCCAGACAAATGTATGAGGTGCCATTACATGACACTGAAGTTGGAGTATAGTGTGATATCAGTACTATAAGAATAACCACACCCATCTTCTTTTCAAACACAATTAACTCAGGAAGGAATACTAAGCAAGTTCTTGCATCATTTTTTGGCAGTTTATATGATTAGGAGAAGATTCAACAGCCAATACAAAAAGAATTCAGTGGCTGCATTAAAAAACATTGTTGAGGACCAAAAACTAATTGTCCTTTGTGGTCCACTTGGTCACCTGCTGTGATGCCATGTTTCTCACACCTGTGAGGACAAACTTACAGGTATCATCAAGCACACAGTGTTAAAAATTTGTAGGAACAATCTTCAAACAATTTTCAATAATTACTCCAGTAGATTCTGTGAGCAAAATTCTAGGTGAGTTCTGCTATAGGTTGAACACACTGCATTTTGTTACGGCACATATTGGTAACAACAAATGTTTGTGTAACACAGCGAAACCTGTCCCCGTTAAAACAACTGTTTAGTTTCATGAACTTCTTTAGCCCTTATGCTATGTGTTTATTTCTTCACTAGTAAAAGGTAAAGGTAAAGCAATCCCATTACAGGCCTGGGGAGGCCCTGAGTGTTCCAGAAGTTGAGGCTCCCAGATTTCAAGACAGTCAGCGCATGAAGGTGGTAAGGTTGTCAGCCCTACGCACCAGACGCCTTTACCCTCCAGTAAGTATTCCTGGTACTCATATCTGTTAGAGACTGAGTCAACCCCAGTGCCATAGTGCAGCCGGCAGGATTATGTCAATGAAAAATTCCAATGACACCATCGGGAATCAAACCCACAACCTTCCAGCTTGTAGCGCAGTGCCTCAACCAACTGTGCCACCATGTGCCCCCATTTCTTCACTAGTTTCTCAAAGAATGTAATTTTAAGATAAAATCTGAATTTCTCATTAAAGTTACGTTGGTGTCACTTTACGGACCTCTCTTCTTCACTTGGCAACATGGCTTATGATTTTTGTCACTTTATTCTTGATACTTTTGTAATAAATGTACCTAATTCACTAAATTATGTTTATCATAAACTTCAACCAGTTTCTTCACCACATATATTTCTGAATTCACACACATGAATATGGTAAAAAAGGTAAAGTGATCCCATTACAGGCCCGGTGTGGCCCAAAGGGTGGGTAGAGTTATAACTCTACTCTTCCATGACTGCGGCACTAGAAGGGGTTGAGTGGTCAGCAGCAAGTCCCAGCCACACTTTACACCCGGGAAAGACCCAGTACCCATTTTACAGGAGGCTGGGTGGGCCCCAGGCCTCCCTGAACAGGAGGAAAATCTCGTCCCAACTGGGATTCGATCCTGGACCTTCCAGCCCGTAGTCAGTCGCTATACCAACTGAGCTACCTGGCCCACTCACATGAGTATGGTACATGAGTACAAACCAAAAATATACAGAGAATGTTCATTATCACCACACACATATCCTGTTACCTGTGCTTCAAGTATTTCTGAGTGCTGTTCCAGGACCTGCTCGATCTCCTTTGGGAAGATGTTCTCTCCTCCCCGAATAATCATGTCCTTGATACGCCCCACCACTTGCCCAAACCCATTTTCTTGCAGCACAAATTGGTCCCTGAAATCAATTCTGTGCCAACTAGCTGGACCTTTCATACCAGTACACAAGAACAATGACAATCTGGCATTCCATTTAAGTTACATCAAATTAATCATCCAACAGGAAGGACAGTCCACAAACAGATGTGTGCTTCTAAATCTTTCCCTTCAGATACTTTAGGAAAATCACATTCTTGCACAAACTATCTGTCTATAATATACCTGTAATTACTGCCACCAGCATAAGTTCTGTTGGTATAATAAAGTGTAAATACCTATCTACCAGGTGACATGTACGATCACAAGTACTGAAATACAATTGGGAGTAGACCAAAGATTTTGGGTACAATAAACTTTGCTTATCCTCAACATATTAAATTAGGAATTAACTGCAGCTAGTACTTTTTATATATAGGGACAGCAACAACAATTCCATCCATCCATCCATCCATCCATCTTTCTGTCTGTCTGTCTTTCTATCTTTTTGTCAATCAATCAATCAACCAGTTTTCCAGTGGTCCACTGGTTACTCTGCTTCATAACCCTCTCCACTTCCTTATCCCACTTCAGGTCATGGTTGTTGTATTCTTCTTGGTGAAAAATTAATTATTTGTTTTGGCCATCTCTTATCCTCCATACATACTACATGTCCATATGATTTCAATGCATTGTTTTCCATTATTTCCAAAACTGTTTGTGTTACCCCCATTTTTCCTCTGATTATTTTGTTTCTTACTTTTAGTACTCTAGAGGTCCTTGGAGCTCTTCTCCAGAAATCCATTTCTGTATGTAACAGATTATTCTTTAACCATTCAAATTTCCCCAACCATAACTTGAAATGCCTTCCACCACTGCATAAAATATGCATTTCTCTGTATTTACAATAGTTACTACTAATATTACTAACAATGAGGACGTTGTAGTTATTAGCAAAACAGAATCTCTTTACAAGCCAATTGCCACAGAGAAAGACTAGTAGTATTTTTTGTAATATAGACATGCTCAAAAAAGCATAATTGTAAACATTATTAAATATTCACTAGACATTTATCTATCTTCCAGGCCTGAAATCATACAGATACAGTAAAACCCCAACAGTTCCACTAGCACACCACACTGACAACATTCTACCTATATTCTGGATTACAGCTCACCATATTGCTGCCTTAGTCATCACTCTGCAAACGCTAATAAATTTTAACTCCCACAATTTTAATAATTATCCATTCTTAGCCTATATTTATATTATTTAAAAAATTTTAACTGAAATTATATAATTTTAATATTATGAAGTGACAGTGACACAGTTGACCACAACTGTATTCTTGTAATAAGAACATCACCATGATGATGGCCGGAACACCAGATGAAACATTGTGGTGAGAATATTGTGAATAAAATACGTTGATTGTTTACATATTTTGGTATTTGATTAATGTAAAGTAGATGGAAATATTAAAACCTAACTCATGTTACCACATACTGCATTTTCCACAATATTGTGCACTTTTTGCATCATCCACACCATACGCCCTAAGAACAATATTTCCTGTATTTTACACTTCCCATATTCAACACCATTTTAGGCAGTCACCACTAAAATTTACAACTGGGATTTACTGTATACAGCTTATATGGAGTTAATTCTTTTTTACTGCACATGTTTTAAGAGAGTTACAGACAGATTAGCCCCCTGGTCCTTGGAGCATGAAAAGACTGACCGAAAGCTGACACCTCATCTTTAAACTCCATTCAGAAAACAGCCTATCATCAACTGAACAACCAGGATAGTTCTTGGGTCATCCAAACAGTATCATTTTAGGGATTACTCTGCTATGACTGCCAGTGTATCAGAATGCAAATGATGCACTTTAAGTATGAAGAAATGAGAAAAAGTCAGTTTAGAACTCACCCTGTTTTCATCCAGCGGTCAGGGCCAAGAGTCTCCTTTGTCTTGCTATCTTCATCCCAGTAATACAACATGTTTAGATAGCCTCGGATCCAGAGTTCTCCAGGTGTTCCAAACGGCACCATCTTCCCATTGGCATCTACAACTTTGGCCTGTAATCATAATCATCATTCAAAAAACTGGTCTAGCTTAATTTCACAATGAAAGGCCTTGTAATGTGAATTATGTTCTATGAGTCTTCTCCTTCCAGTTACTGCGCTGCAATGTGGCAATGCACACTGACAGGCAACACAGCTGTTCCAGAAGTCTCTGCAAGACACACACCACCAAAAACACATCCTTGTAGTTAAAGCACGTGAGTACTATACACCATTCAGCAACAGAACTAAGTAACTAATTAACGAACCGACTGAGGAGCAGACTTACCAACTGACCAACCAACTCCATGGAGCATTCCTGAGAAGTTAACAATTACTAAACTAATCAAGAAATACACTGCATTTTATGGAATGGAGCTAGCCGAGCTAGAAAACTACCAATTGCTGGCTTACTATAAGGCTTATTCAGTACTCTTATCTGAAGGCCATCTTTATCTGTAACCTGATGCTGTGACATGCCACTGTGATAAAGAATCCAATAATTAAAATGTAACGTACCAATTTTATAGTGCTGAAAATGTACACAAATCCTTCCTCACATATCACAGCTGATGCAATATAAATGAAGCACAAGTAACTTTATTGTTATTTAATTTATTTAAAGACCACTTGAAGAAAATATATGCAATATGAAGCATTTGTCCCTTGAAAAATTCTCTAGTTTACTGGAAATATTTTCCAAATAAGTGAACATTTTATTAGATGCTGGTATACAGACAATTTCATTGAAGTCTTCAAGTAATGTAGCAGTGAATATGACACTGATTCTAAAATACCATACCAGGAAACATCCATATCCATGCATACATCTGATCATTGGTCACAGCTGAATGGACACACAGAAAGCAGACTAACAGGTCAAGGCAACAAGTGTTCCTACACATTGTTACATTATACATAAAAAATACCAAAACCTGACACATGCAATCCAGATGAAGCACATCCAAATGCCTCTTGTCCCTCACCTCCACACAGCACGTGATACAGAGGAATAATCATTGCTTGTGGCACACAGAACCAGGCCGGAGTTAACAGGCAGTTATTCTAAAACTTACATATGGGCAACTAATTCATGGTAATACCTAAGCATATTGATGATGATAACTTAAGCATGACAAATGAAAGCTTACAAATAAAAAAATATACAGTGTAATGTAACTTTAATAAACTTTTAATATTATAAAAAATATATTCACCTCTACATGTTCAAAGAGAGAACCCACAGTAGACAACTGCATCTCAGGATTGACACCTGGCACTGACATGAAGGATAATGGGCTAGTCTCTGTCATCCCATATGCAACCTGTAACAACACTGTCTGTCACTTTACAATATACAGTACAACGTCACGAATCTGATATAGGATAATTCAAAATACCGTATATTTAACATAATTATTAATCTCAGTCTGAGGAGATACGACCATATATGCTTCCGAATGTCCGTATTTCACAATTCAGATAATCCATAACATGAAGTAGCAATGAAGTCCTAGGAATTATAAATATAAAAATTCAGACTACAAATGTGCAACAAGCAATTTGCAGTGTTTCCAGATAGTCTGTGCATCTCTACAACTTTGCGCACATGTAAAAAAGTGGTCAACCTTAAGTGAACTGAAGTGGGGGGAGAAAGCAGTTGTTCTGTAGGACCTTGAGAGGAGTTTTGTGAACAGGTGAAAAACTACATGCAGCACCTTAAGCAGGGTATAGGATCCACTGCAATAAACGTGAATCCTGGGAGTGCTGGTATGTTATTACTGTTAAACAAAAAACAAAATCCCCATGAGACTAGAAAATGGTACATCACAGATGTGTTAACAAAGCAAGTAAAATTATCATGTATAACTGTTTTAAAAAAGGGAATTTGGCAGAAACAAATATCAACAAATATGAGATAAAGCATACTGACTGTGATAAAAAAAGGCTATAAAAGTGGAATGGCCAAGTGCATTCCACGGTGTCACAGATGATATCAGTACTGATCAACTTCAACTCTCCACAGATCACCATACTGAAAACAATACGAGGTCTGTTAGAAAAGTATCCGACCTTTGGCCGGAAAAAAGAAACTGGCTTACTTGGAGCGTTGGACACCTACTCACCCTCAAAGTAGTTCCCTTGGGACTCCACACACTTCTCCCAGCGGTGCCGCCATTGTTGGAAGCATGCCGAAAAAGCCTCTTTCGGAATGGAGTTTAGCTCGGCTGTCGTTGCTGCCATA
>Ga0123352_10016956_pt1 | contig 11609 bp, 7 predicted proteins | sample TergutLab28metaG_FD_89700 | JGI IMG/M metagenome (GOLD analysis project Ga0123352, IMG submission 89700) | Labiotermes labralis P1 segment gut microbial communities from Petit-Saut dam, French Guiana - Lab288 P1 | ecosystem: Host-associated > Arthropoda: Insects > Digestive system > Gut ...
AAATGCTGCTTGCCAGCAACTGACGCTATCGACAGGCGGGAAAAAATTCACGCATGCGCACTAAGGTTCAAGGTCGGCTCATGCAAGCGCGCTAGATTATAATCCATCAGGTGTTCGCATAAACAAAATACGGTCGGATACTTTTCTAACAGACCTCGTATGTTAAGCTTGTGGAAAGTAACTGCAACAAGCACAACTGTCCGTTTCATATATTATTTTATGCATTAAGTTCTGAACACCTGTATGATTTTACTGTACCATCCAGGGACAGCCTCGAATGTAACGCACACTTTCACACAATAATTCGGGATTTAAAGGTAAATCCTTATTTTTTATTATTTTATATAACAGAAACCATATTTAATTTCTTAGTACCAAACGTTACTAGAAATATTTTCAAAGATGAAGAAAACACTGTAGAAAAATCTAACAGCAGGTCTGAATGCTGAGCTTTAGCGGTCATTGACAATCTCCGAAGACATGTGCCATTTTGTTCATGCTTGCATCTTGAGGTGAGTCATAACTACACAGCAATCTTTTCCAAGTGAAACCAACTAGTTGCACACTGATTCTTAGTACATTTATTTCAACTTCTCCACATGTTTCGGGCAACTATATGCCCATCATCAGGAGAACTTACTGTATCTATGCGACATTGGTATTTTTCGATCTGTGTGGATGGCTGTCTGATCTGCTGGTTGGGATGAGAGTCTAAGTCCCAACCAGCAAACCAGACAGCCACCCATACAGAACGAAAAATACCAGTGACACATAGATACAGTTAGTTCTTCTGATGGGCACATAGTTGCCCGAATTATGTAGAGAAGTTGAAATAAATGTACTATGAAGAAGTGTGCACCTAGTTGGCCTCATTTGAAAAAGATTATACAGGGATGCACGGTCAACAAAACATAAAAGAAAAAACTAATGAGCAAGTAATATTGAACATAAAGTGTGTGTTTCGATTTTCTCTACAAATTTAGTCTGAAGCATTTCTTATTCTAAAAAGAACTGAGCGAGATTATAATTGGTCTTCTAGTAAAGTACCTTTTATTATCGATAAGATTTTAAGGAAACTTGAAATTTCTCCACATATTTGCGAAAAATACTCAAATCAACTCGAGTGGTTCCATGTGGAAGTACGGACGGACAGGCATCACGAAGTTAACAGTCGCTTTTCGCAATTTTGCCAAAGCGCTTAAAAAGGAGATTATTTGCCCTTAAAGTAGACACTACCACTGCAGTCGTATTCTTTCCTTTTTAGATTCTGCCCAATTTTTTAGCTTTCATTCTTGTCATTTAATTAGCACAACAACTAATGCACATATATAAAATTTTTTACATTAAAACACTTAAAATCGCTCCGACATGTTTCGATCCTAAGATCATCTTCAGGGGGCTACACTGTTCCTTGCCAGTCTCACGCAACATAACACAAGACACACACCCAAAGTCCGGCGCATTCTCAGCAGCTTACGACTTACACAATACGACATGCTGCCACAGCACCAAGTTAATATAAGGAAATTAATCAGCGAGTGTTTTTAAAAATGTGACTTTAGCAAGGAACAGTTTAGCTCCCTGAAGATGATCTTAGGATCGAAACATGTTGGAGCGATTTTAAATGTTTTAATGTAAACCATTTTTATGTATGTGCATTAGTTGTTGTGCTAATTAAATGACTCTTCGAAATGTACGGTGCAAGGATAAAGATTTCATTCTTCTGTTTTTTCCTTCACAAGCAATATCTCGTAATATTTGTTAACAGTCTATCTATTTGTCCTTCATAAGAGCATATCTGGTTGACATTTATAAAACACTTACTTATCTGTTACATTATATGAGTAATTACCTATTTCGGGCCCATGGATATTAGAGGGACCCAATATTCAAGAACAGACTCCATGATCCGCTTTCGGAAAGGTAACTGTCATACACATACGTACATACAGGATACTTAAATCTATGCTTGGTAGAATCTTTAAAGACGAGATTCTGTTAGGTTCGCCTCTGTGAATACGTTGACCCTTCGCCCATTCATTTATCCCTGAACACCTCAGCTATGCGAGTGACACATGCTAACACGTGATTAATGAAAGGGAAAGAATTTGTGTGCAAGGTCACGTTCAAGATGGATGCTTCAGTATTATGCCAACACTTCGCTAGAAGAATTGAGGAACACCACCAAACTCTCAAACACGATGGTGTTCGTGGGATCGAGATTTGAACCCAGGATCACCTGATTATGAAGAAATGAAAGCCGGTCTAACAGATATTTTGTGGGTTTCAATATTTTGTATAAATATGTAGTTATTTACAATTAACCACTGGAAAGTATCTCTATCGATATTGTTAATTTTCCTTACATTGTAAGCCTGACGGCATGATCTGTATCATGTGTCCCATCTGTTTATTTCAGGTCCAGACGCTTCAGAAAACTGACAGATATCCGTGGTAACTGACTTAAAGGGCCACTAACTACCGACCCATAATACTAACATTGCAGATACCCAAAATCCCCCTTAAAGGTAAAGTTCATCCCGTAACAGGCCACGAAGGCCCAGATGTGGAGTAGATGTATAGCTCTACTCTTTCTTTAACCTTGGCGTTATATAGGGTGGTCGGTCAACGCCACCTCCCGGCCGCTTTACTCCCGGGAAAGAACCTGTACCCATTATATAGGAGGCTGGATGGGCCCCAGGGTCGGTATTGACAATTACGGAAAATCTCGCCCTCACCGGAATTCGATCTCCAGACCGCCCAGCCCGTACCGAGTCGCTATACCGACTGCTCTATCCTGGCCCTAAAATTCTACTTCGGATCCAAAAATATAACCTCTTTATTTGACCTTGAAAAATATTAACAACAATTTATGGAAGCGCAAATAATCTTGAGGGTATTTTTTGTAAAATATAAATTTCAAAATTCCTAACCTCATGCAGTCCTAACTGCCTTCCTGTCTGAGGGCCTTAACTAAAGACTTCAAGCATGCAAGTCAAGTAATATGCATATATAGGAATAAATTTAATTAAATGAAAGTTCATATACGTACCTAAGGTTTGTAATAAAAAGTTTGTAACTTGAGTGCGTTCATTCTGTAGCCGATGATTATCAATTACGCTGCGTGCTGTAGTAAATTGCGTTTGGGGACACAGACCTTGATCATTTGATAGAGTATCTGAGATAACATGGGAAATACAAGACACGCTCAGTTGTTCCTTATAATGCCTTAGTTTCCTTTCGCGTTAGGATCCGCTTTGTGTAGGCATCAAGTGTGCATTGTGTCTCAGAGGGACAAGATCAGCTGGGCTTATTTACAGCGTGTAAATTATTCATATGGCATGAGAGACATATCACCCTTCTTGTATGTCTTCCCTAGAGCTTCCTCCCTTTCCTTTTTATGCATTTCATGTTTGTCACCTTTATATTTTCAGCTTCTGCTCAAAATCATCGAAATGGTACGCCAGGAGTAGTTACCCGAATATAAATATTTTCTGAAATTGTGAAGAGAGAGAGAAAACCAACAAGATGCAACAATCAGTTTTAAAAAAAGTGGTTAATCTGTTTCATGACGTGCCATTGTCTTTTGTGTGTGGCATTTTGGTGTTTAGTGTTGTGTAGTTGCACGGTCACAGAAACCTAAATTTTCTGAAATCTTTTGAGATGACGTCACAAATAAATGTTCCAATATGAAGTACTGCATGGGAAATAAACATATGAAAAATACACGTTGCACATATTTGTGAATATATGAAACTAGTACATTTCTTTCTATGTAATATTTGAAATATATATGAATACTACAGGGGTGCTGATAAGTCCTTAGCCCGACCAGGAAGGAAACAAGCTAATATTTCTGTCACAATGGCGTGAATTTCCTTCGGCGCCTTGCCTTGCAGGAAAAGAAACTTGATGACAAATTCGCGTCTCGATTTTGTTGAAATCGCTCGCGTCCCTGACAAGCTTCCGAGCTTGTTTACTTCCTGGTCGGGCTAAGGACTTTTCAGCACCCCGGTATAAAATTTATGTATTATTAAACGCTCATAAAACGAAATAAATATTTGCTTCGATTTGTTCATAACACGGATATAGGAGGACACATTTGAAAAGGAGGAAATCATTTGTAACCAAGGAAGGGAATATTTACAGAGAAATAACAGATGAATGGACAAAATTAGAATCCACAGTTTACAATATTTTTTTTATCAAAAATGTACTCCTGAAATAATTAAATTAATCGTCTATTACTGCTGTGCACATATAATTTCTAAACAAACATGCTTTAGTGAGAAAAACGTAGAAAATCTCAGGTTCAAAAAAACAGACCATTCTTCCATACAGCAGGGTCAAGTTTGCACTCTGAACTTTCTCAAATATATGGCCATGGGTGCTGAAAGAGAAATAGCCTTCTTAAGCTTTACGATAAGCGGTTATTTTCCGCATGTGTTCTTGGGATTTTTACGAACACAGAAACTCGTCTAAGAGAGTTACTTCACAGTGGGTATAAGAGATGTAGATGGGACAAATTCTGCTAACACACATTTTTTGAACATGGTGATATGGAGGTAGGAGAGTAAGACAAGCTAAAACGGTTTCGCCGGACTAGTAGTTGCAGGATAAAGGGATGAAACTTCTAGAGCTGCAATGGCCTCCCTCCTCTCTCGACTCTCACTTCATCACACAAGGCACTAGGATCTCGTATCTTAGATCTCCGTTCGTATTAAGCTTGTAACATTCTATCTGTCTCGGACAACGCCAAAAAATGTGACAGATTATGGCAGGGGTGCACAGTTGTGTGTTATTTTTTTTTAGCTTTTTACTAACAAATAAATTATTTCGTGAAAGTTGTTAGGTAATATGGGGGGGTGGGGGTCGTTATCACGAGTTCCAATAGGCCTATGTTTTGAAAAATGGAAGATTTTGAAAGAAAACCAAAGAAAAAATTTTTAGACCGGATGCAAAGGCTTCTGTATCATTTACAACATGCTTCACATTTGATTATCATGAGCTGCATGTGTTTTTCGTTAAATTTCCCAATCCTTCGCTTATAGACTAACCATTTCAGCTATGTGCTTGGAATGGCTCTCTCTCTCTCTTGAGGGCCTTTAGAATTCTGCTGATCTCCGAAAATTATAATCGGGTGAACTAATTGTGAAAGTACGTCTCAATAAATTTGGTCTGGAGTTTAATCATTAACTTCTAAGAGACACAAGAGAATGGATTTTTATGGAAACCTGACTGTGAGTACACACTGCATCGAAACTATGCTGCTTGCGAGAACACCTTTACGAATGAGCAAATTTCGGAGAATATGAATCACCATATAACAAAAGAAATCAGCTAGAACTGTAAATATTTGGTTGCACATGCATTCGAATTTATAAAAAAAAAAAAAATTCGTCGCGTGTTTGGATATACAGAAAAATGGAAGGCTTAGTAATTATGTGGATTATGGCGAAGAGGCCTGATGGATTTTTTACTATTTATTAACTTCGCCTTTACATCTACACAGATTATGTAGCGATAAATGGTAAATTGATTGTGAAAAAAAGTACTTTCTTGTACTAACTCGATATTTGCATAGAGGAGTGAATTAATTAACCTTTTACAGCCTAGCGAGTATTGTTACGTACAAACAGGTTACAATTAAAAAATGCTACATGGTGTTCACATTGCGTTTATGTGTTTTGTACAGGTCTCAGAATAAATAACGACTTTTGCCTTACACAACATTAGGAGATTGGTTTTGTTTAACCGAGATGGAGAGTGTTTACAGCGCGGTACGCACTGAGTCCTTACATAAACAGACACGTTTAGACTTTAAAGGGTTAAAGTAAATATTCAGAACATACGGTCTCCGAAGAGTGGACCAGGAAACTCAGTCGGTATAGCGACTGACTACGGGCTGGACGGTTCGGGAACGAATCCTAGTGGGGACGAGATTTTCCGTCCATCTAGACTGGCCCTGGAGCCCACCCAGCCTCCTTTAAAATGGTTCCCGGGTCATTCCCGAGGGTAGAGTGCGGCCGGAGCGTGCTGCTGGCCACTCACCACCTTCTAGTTCCTCGGTCATGGAAGAGTAGAGCTATACATCTACCCACCCTCTGGGCCACAACGGGCCTGTAACGGGATCACTTTACCTTTACTGTCTCCGAAGATAAATTTAAAATCACGCTTTCCAAATTATTAAACCAAAAATACCATGCCACTTGAACGTGAATTTCGGTGTAGATGTTAGGGAACTTACGGAATTAATACTAAGCATATTATGTAATTTTAAGATCTTCTGATTTATGGCAAAAAGTGGAATGCCTCTCCTGAACTAAAAATGCGACAAGACCTTTATCTGAAACGCTGGAACCTACGGAGTAGATTACACTGCGTAACTCCTCAGACGGCCATGATATTAATGCTTAACTACAACAAGAAACTGAATTTTGTAATTTTCTTTGCATCGTAACATATACTAGAATTTTCAACTGTAGAAAGCAGACAAATTAATCGAGTAATTTATTCTTTAGGCCGGTCCGGTAGATAAAAACTGTAGGAGAAGAGACTTGAGAAATTGGATAGCTTTTGTTATCTGTCACAACGAAAACCATAAACAAAGAGAAGGAAAAGATATGTGAAATGCAAATATATAAGTAAATATAAAACAAATACAGGGTGAGGCTCCAAACTATTGTCTATAAAAAATTATGTTATTGAGATAATGACTTGAAAATTTATATACACATACCGGGAACGATGCGAAACAAGACTTACTCATAATCGATGCTGAAACTGGTCTCCTTTCACATCCAAGTACACTTGAATGCGTTTCTCCAAATTCTGAAATACTTTTTCCAAACTGTCGACGTTGACGGCTTGAATCTCTTGGCGTATAGCGTCTTTGAGTTGTTCGATTGTGTTAGAGGACCAATACAGTATACACATACCGGCAACGGTGGAAAACAACATGAACCTCCCCCCGATTTGGACTGATCCAATGACTTGCATTTGCCTGTGTTGCGCATTCCCGCATCTCGGGAGTTGTGAATCGAATGCCGCGTGAGTGAAAATGTCTACAGTCGAACAGCGCGGGTTTCTCGTTCGTAAATACTGGCAAACAGGTTCATTTATAGCATGCCAGATGGAATTTCGAAAGGAATTTGGCGAAAGACGTGCACCATCGAAGTGTTCCATCCAGAAATTGGTTAAAAAGATAGAGACAAGGTGAAGCCGATCTAACGCCTGTCGACTTCTTTCTTTGGGGCCTATTGAAGGGAAGAGTGTACAAAAATACAACCCGCACAATCGAACAACTCAAAGACGCTATACGCCAAGAGATTCAAGCCGTCAACGTCGACACTTTGGGAAAAGTATTCCGGAATTTGGAGAAACGCATTCAAGTGTGCTTGGATGTGAAAGGAGACCAGTTTCAGCAACGGGTATGAGCAGGTCCTGTTTTGCATTGTTCCCGGTATGTGTATATAAATTTTCAAGTCATTATCTCAATAACATAATTTTTATAGACAATAGTTTGGGGCCTCTAGCGAAGGACTCACCCTGCATATAAACAAATAATGAAAATACACACACACGTAAGTGTAAATCACTTGGAGCTTGGTTACAAACAAATAATTCTTTAGAGCTTCGCCATACAGTCAATATCACCAAGATATCACGCCAGCAGCTTCTCACGTGATGTGTGTAAAAAATGTGTCGTATAAAGCTTTGGATATTCCTGTAAAGGAACAATGACGTCATCATGAATCAAACGAAAACAACTGACGATTCAGGGGAAGTTCTTCGTGCCCGAAGTGATAAAAATGATGAACAAAAAATCTTGCCACTTAGAACTAACCATAAATTCCATCCTTCTCGACTTTGAAAAATCTTCTTTAAAAGTTCGGGGTTTTTTCTATGTTCCTGAAGGAGCTCTAATCCCTTTAGGGCTAATGAGCCCGGACACTTTAGTCGTCCGGCGGTATCTTGTGCAACAATTGTCACACTTGAAGTTGGGCTCGAATTCGTCGCTTCCAGAATAAGCAAGTTAGCGAAACCCGTGGAGCATAAATCGCATTACCGGTGATAGAGGAATCAAGTAACACTCACAGAAAACCCACTTTAAGTTAAGACCGCAGTGTTGCAAAATGATTTATTTTATAATTCTAGCAAGGAGAATTATGTTCAAGAACCTAATACCATCTCAAGTATTCAAGACATTTTCCAACTTTTATGGGGAAAAAACACTTCATACACTTGGTCACAAATTTCCACTATTGGCCCTTATCCAGGCAGAATGTACATCATCGGTCTGAAGCACTTTATTAAACACTGAGAAATATGCTTATTTCTTCATTCTTGTTGTAGTATGAATTATCAATTTTAATGCAAACTTTCATTTAATCAGTACTTATTACAAATTTCTGGTCTCCATTGATCTACATACAGACATTAACAGAGGGGTAAATGGAGAGGCAAGATATCTTTTGAACTCAACGTATTTTATCCATAAGTTATAAACCGTTGAAAGTTATATATGTACTTATTTGATGTTATTAACGGGGCCTAGTCTTGGCCCTTCTGCTACCAAAGGGGATTATGTAAATCTCAAAATTGAAACATTAAACACATTCGTAAAGCCATACAAGAAGTTACAAATAAAACATAAAATACAAAAAGAATTTTTAGTTGATTAAAGAGACAAGTTGATAGATAAAATGGAATATATTCGTGGCAAAAATACTTTCATTGGTATAAAATCAAAAAATTAATTCTCTACATGCTTCGTATTTAATTAAAAGTATTTATAATGTTGCTTAAAATTTAAGCACGAAAACCTCGAAACAGTGCGTGGCTTTAAAGAAGGTACTGATATGTTATATCAATTTTTATTTGCGTACGCGTTCGTAAAATTGCGAAAATCCACTATTAGCTTCGCCATGTCTGTCTGTCCTCCGTCCGTCCTGTCCGAACGGAACAACTCGGTTATCACTGAAAGGGTTTCCATGAAATTTGGTAATTGAATAATTTTCTAAAATAGGCCGAGAACATTCATGTTTCATTAAAATTTTACAAGAACAGCGGGTAACTTACATGACGAGAGTCAAATATATTTTTTTGGTAATATCTTGTTCAGTTCTTCTTAGAATAAGAAATGTTTCAGACAAGGGGTTTAGAGAAAATTAAAACACGTATTTTATGTCCAATAATTTTTTAAAATCATTTCCTTTTTGAGATAGCGTGGAAAAATATTGTAGTCCCGAACAGGCCACAGACGACAACTTGGTGCCTGCACATTGCATGCTGGATACCTCAGGTTACAAACACACACTCAAATTATATAACACTTATCGCTTTTCCTTCTGCAAGAACGGTTACGCGAACGCGCCTCAGTGTTACGTTATACTTACATTACCTGTCTTGCCTATGTTCTGTACAGCACGGAATACGTTGAAATTAATTGCCTTCAATGTAGGTAGCTTTTCACTCTTTTTATAAGCCACGAAGGCCCTTAGGGTGAGTAGAGGTATAGCTCTACTCTTTCTAGGACCTCGATACTCTTGATGGGGGGTGGGGGGTGGGTCGGCACCACGCCCCAATTGCCTTCAATGTACTTACATAAAACCCATTCCGTAAATAAATCATTCTCGTTTATGGGAAGATGACTTGAATTATTATACATAGTTGAGATAACATTGTTCATAGATTTATCTCAGTATTTAGCCAACTTGATCACAAAATTTGTTTCATGTTTCGAGCACATGTGCTCGAAACATGTAGAGGCATGAAATAAAACTTACTGTGAAACAAATTTTGTGATCAAGTTGGCTAAATACTGAGACAAATATATTGAGATGCACGGTCAGCAAAACGTCAAAAAAATTGCTGATAAACTTTCAGGTACAAAAGCAAAACCTGATTATATACTGGGGGAGACAAGTTTCTATCAGCTAGTCCCAATCTTCTAAATTTGAATTCAAAAAACTTTGCACGCTGGTTTGCATTACTTGTCTAGGCTCATCTCCACTGACATAAGACAAGATATAAAATCATAGTTTCTCTCTTTTACTAGCTTATAACGCGTGACAGGAGGTTAGAGATAACAATATATCTAAATGAGACCAACGTCTGCAGATATCGAATATACAGCTTAACATGTTCTATCAAAATTTAAAAAGTTTTATCTGCAAAATTTAACATAATAGTTTTCGAATCATTTACCACCAACAATGTTCCAAATGCATTTAAAAACACAATTTTGGAAATATAAAAATTAAATACTAAAAACGTATACAGATTTACTAAAACAATTTATCACATCTTCCGATATATATAACAGCATACAAAACGTAAAGGGATTTGAGATGTCTAAAACATCCCTGAAAAAAGGGTATTGATGGGACTATTTAATCTACACGTGTTTTAACTGACTGGATGATAGATTCAAATTTAAGCCGAGTTGTTTTTATATCACATCAATAAAAATATTGTTAGGCTGATAAATGCACAACACTGGATGTCTGAATCCAAGATTAAAGAAAGAATATTGAGATAAATTTTCTATGCGGTGACCATGACGAATATTATCTGCTGGGATGATACGCTTTGTAGGTTGTTGTAAATTTATAGGCACTGCAGCTGTTCTTGACCTGGAAGATGAAAGTTCCTCAGAAATGTTAAATTTGTAAAAAAAAAAGAACGGGGGATCTACTATGCCACAAGACGATACTTGTCAAAAATTAAAAAAGGCGCAATGCTCATACAAAAAGGACCGCAGTGTTTTCGTTGCAATGAATCGTAAATCCGTGCGACACCAAACAACAGCTGTGTTCTACTGCATTTTGTCAACATCGTCTGTTTGAACGACTCAAGACGAGGAACGAAATTTTTCTTTAAATTCTCCACCTTATAAACGGACAATTGGGATTCCAAACGCGACGTAGTAGTAACAATAAAAGATGCATATCCGTGGTCGTGGAAAACTAAAATTTTAAAATAAATGTGCAACTTTAATATTTTCTTTGAAATCAAATTTGAGAGTCGTGAACTATATGTAAACAATGAAATATGTGAAATTAATTCTTATATCAAGTATTTCGTTTATATTACAAATGGTGAAAGATAGTGCCGGTTAGGAAAGCAATCTGTGTTTATTCTAAAACAGTAAACACTCCATAAACAGAATCCGTGGGAAGAATACACAAATACGTCATACAAAGGCAGAGAATATGCGTAGCTACCACTGTGGTGTAAACGGCCAAATAGCCTTCAGTGATCAGTCTAAATTCGGATATTCAAAAAAGTATTTCTAATCAATCATGATTAACATGCTACTGGCTTGTAGGTTCAAATAACTTATTATAATTCATGAAGAATCATAAATGTTTACTTACTTACTTACTCCATGGTGCAGAGTCCTTCTTGAGAAGCTAACCGTTTTGCAGCTAGTCGAGATATTCCCCGCATTTCGCGGAACCCGAAGATTCATTACCGCACTCACCAGCGTCCGCCAGCTGTCTCTATCCTGAGCCAGCCCAATCCAGTCCATATACCCACATCCCACCTCCTGGAGATCCATCCTAATATTATCCACCCATCTACACCTAGGTCTCCCCAGTGGT
>Ga0123352_10016957_pt1 | contig 11609 bp, 9 predicted proteins | sample TergutLab28metaG_FD_89700 | JGI IMG/M metagenome (GOLD analysis project Ga0123352, IMG submission 89700) | Labiotermes labralis P1 segment gut microbial communities from Petit-Saut dam, French Guiana - Lab288 P1 | ecosystem: Host-associated > Arthropoda: Insects > Digestive system > Gut ...
GTCACAACACAATTTTGATTGATGCTTTGAAACTTAATGATTAGTGGTTGCCTTATGCACCACCAGTTTAAATATCCAAAAACGCTATATTCTCTCAACATCTACATTTATAAGTTTTGGGTGGTTCTCAGAGCAAAGAGCGATTATTTCTCTATACAGTTTTAACTTATACGTTTTTGCAACCTTGACGGAGAATGTTTACTGGGCGGTACGATTTGAAACTTTAAATGTAATTCACATCAGCCTTATTCTTTTACTTTTTTAACCCTATGGTGGCAATACCGGCCTATGAAAGTGGTGCGTTGGTACAAAGTCTCTTCTTACTGCGTTCCATCACTCGAAACCTGGGTTCCAGCCCTGTCGAAAAAATGCAAAATTTATTTATTTGTTCTTTTCGATACTTTTTCTACGTAAGCAGAGAACTTGCAATGCGCCGACTGCCATCAGATAGTTTCTACCATTTGCGTACGTATGCAATTCATAAACCCTACATTTTTCGTAGCTTACACATAAAAAATTCGGGCGTATTTCTTTTGGAATATCGCTACGTTTAAAAAGTAAAGTCGCAGTAGAGGCAGATATAATAAATGACTGTGCTAGAAAGAATTGATATATTTGAAGACAGACTGTCGGAATGAAAGTTCTGTCGAACTACAACGTTACCGTGCAAATTTCAAGAGAATAGGCCTTCAGGGTCTTCTCCTACGAATTTCAGAATTTATTTTAATACACAGTAAAAAAAAAATTAAATAAATTATTTGTGTCTTAGAGTGTGGTGCCAGGCGTTTTTGTAAAGCGTCGGTTGATAAATTACTTAATGTTCAAGCAAGCGAGCGTCCGCAGTCCCACACCTTCATAAGACGCGGCCATAGGAATATGCTGTGAATGTACTCTCTGTATATAATTCCAGCCTGTCCCTACAGAGTAATCAGCATTGCAGCGAGGGAAATATTTTTCATTACTTATGTTGGTTAGGTAACAGCGTTTCAGTTATCATCGACTCCACTTTGTTACCTGCAGAACGTTAATTCATGTGGGGCAGGTTGTAATAAGGGCAGGGCCACAGAGCCACTTCTTGACGTCAGCAAATACAAATCGCTCTTATCCTGGCCTAAGTGGCTAGAGTACTTGGTCCCTTTCGGCACTATCCGGGCTGTATTCCCAGCGGTGAATACGTGATTCGTGGGGGACGATGCGGATACACGGTCGGATTTCCTCTGAGTGCTTCGGTTTTCCCAATACAGCTGAGGTTATGTATGATAACCGATGTCCTATGCATCACTCCAGCAGCCCCACATAAACATTCGTGTCTCGATTTCTTCTTCAACATGATCTAATACCGTAGCCTAAAGCCCGTTCGTCAAATAAACCTTTATGGTACTGTGTAAAGAATGCTTTACGTTGGTCAGAGTATTGTCGAACACAACGAATTTCGTATGATAAATTTTGATGTTTTGCTGACCGTGCATCTCATTATAATCTCAGTAATTAACCAACTTAATGCATAAAATCTTGTTTTATAATAAGTTTATTATATGCCTCTACATGTTTCGAGCACTATGTGCTCATCATCAGGAGGTAAAAATTTTATTATACAGCATCTGGTTATCATCACACCTGTAGGTGGCCGTCCCGTGCACAGGTCTTCTCTCAACCTGTGCACGGGACGGCCACCTACAGGTGTGATGATAACCGGATGATGTATAATACAATTTTGACCACCTGATGATGAGCACACAGTTTTTGAAACATGTAGAGGCATTTAATAAACTAATTATAAAACAATAATTTGTGCATTAAGTTGGTTAATTACTGAGATTCGTATAATAAGTTGAAATCTATTAAACTACATAATTCGGCACATGTTGCTTAATAAATTTCTTCATAATTAATTTACGAAGATTGTCGTGATAGACGACTCTCACCTTATCTTTGTTTATTTACATCACAATAGGATGTCACACTTAAAAATACGTCTTACGCGTGAGTCACATTTTGCACTGTCTTATGTGAGAACATAAAGTAACGGAATTAATTTTTTAGTAAGCCTCTTAATGTTCGAATATAAAATAGACCTGCTGTATTCTTTCTTTTGGGTGATACTCCGGTCTCTAAATTTTATATGCCGAAGTTTCGGAACACACTGTTCCATCTTCATTGGTCGTGTGTAAATGAAGGTTTCTTTTTCACACGACCTGTGAAGATGGAACAGACCGTGCTTCGAAACGTCGACACATAAAGTTCAGAGGCCGGAGTATCACCCAAAAGAAAGAACACAACATTCACAACACAGCGAAAGTTTGGAATCAGAAGTAATATAGACTTTTATGTTATGATGATTATGTTGCTGTCTCTGTCAAACTTCGCGGTTTTCTTAAATTATGGAGCTAAGAATAATTGCTTCAAGAAAACTGTTTATTAAGAACTGCGACTGTTTAGAGATCGCTACGTGAAGTCCAAAAAAATTTCACGTCTGAACAAGACAAAAGCAAATTGTGGTGTAACCAGAAGTTTGTGTTAAAATGGGAATGATTGTGATATGCCTGGTCATGTCTGGAATTGACAGACTAAATATGGTCAGATCGATAAAATACATATCCAGGTCACTGTGACCCGAGATGACGTAGATTTTATAGCAGCAACACCACGAGAATGATATCGAAGGAATCGTGGTTTGATTTCCAGCAGGCGACAGAGATTTTCTTCCATTCCAAAACTTCTAGACGGAGCTGGGGCCTACTTGGGCTTTTTCTCATTCAGCATCGTGGGCCCAACCTCAGGGTTAAAGTGGTCTGACATGACGGTCACTAACAATATGCGTAGTGTTTATACAGTGTATAAGAAAGGTCATCTATGTTTCATATTTTGAGGAAAAAAATGTTTGCGGGTAGGTCGGTTTAGCGGTAAATCTGTCATTATAATCAGTACACGTCAGTTTCTAATTTCGTTCGGCACACCGAATATGCTAACGGGAATTTTGTGGTTTTCCTCAATTTTTCGAGAAGGCTGCTGTATATTACCTCGATCAGACTATCACGTCTTCCTTCCAAAACTTCCCAGTTCGAAGCTGCCCTTTCCGGCTACCCTGGGCGTCGTAGAAAAACCACAGCAAAATTTGCATTATTGCATTCACGACGTAAACATAGGTTAGCCGCCTTTCCCCATAGCCAGAAATACTTGCATCTTCTTACCGCAAATATATAATGATTTATTAGTTGACTTTCGAAACACATTCCTTTGGGTGTGCCTGGTAAAACCAAGTGTTTGCCAGTGCAAATCCACTATACAACTAATGACTACATTTTAAGTATGCTATTTATTATGATCTGAAATTTCCTTGTCCTCTACATGTTGTTTATAGCCTTTAAATCCTAACTACACTCTATTTCTTTTTCTTCCACCAACCACCGTTCTGCTTCCTTAGCCTGGTTTTCCGATTTGCATTTAATACTCGTACTGTATGCGCGGTTAGACTAAATTTCTCTGCTCAGTGGTATTTGAGACAGTATATTTCTTATGGCTGTATCCTCGATGATATGTGGCCATTTGTTCTGTAGGAGCTCCTCTCTCCACCTGTGTATTTCGTTTCCTTACCACATGTATATTAGTGAAAGGATCTGCTGACTAATCGCAATGCGACGCAATATGTGTATCAAAAGGATGCGGCTGTGATCTACCCGGAATGTGATGCAAAACTACAGAGAGGAGTTAGCTGGTCTCTCTGAACGCGTACCGCAAAACTATGAAGCAAGAGTCGCAGTCACTCAACCACGACCTCAAGTATGTTGAGTTGCAAGCCAGCGTGATCTGCCAGTCGGCTAATGAACAGCAAAATAAGTGACTTAAGGGACAAGATTCAGGTACTGTTTCGAAGGAGGCGTAACGACAATTTACACAACAACCTAACACAGAACGCCCGGTCTTCTGATGACAAATGGAAAAATAAAGTTCCCTTGACCACGTCACCGTACAAGACAGGCAATGTACGAGGGGGTGCTGATAAGTCCTTAGCCCGACCAGGAAGGAAACAAGCTACAGCGAACAAACTCGGAATTTATTCAACATACTTCCCAAGAAGCTCAATACATTTCTTAGCCCTTTGCTCTAACTTATGCACGTCACTCAACAAAAATTCAGAAGGTTGTCCGTCCAACCAGGTCTCCGCGGCATCAGTGACCTCCGCGTCGGAAGAAAAATTTCCACTTTGCAATTGTTTTTTTCAGTCCAGGGAATAGGTGGTAGTCCGACGGGGCCAGATCCGGAGAATATGATGGGTGATCAAGACATTGGAAGCCCAAGCAGGCCAGTTTCTTCTGGGTTGCAAGTGCCCGGTGAGTCGGGGCATTGTCATGCAAGAACAAGACACTCTTGGTGACCTTCCCGATGCGTTTTTCCTTCAAAATGTCCTTCAATTGAACCAGCAGAGATGAGTAATACTCTGCGTTGATAGTTTGGCCCTTTCGAAGATAATCAATGAGGAAGATGTCATCTTGATCCTAAAAAATCGAGGCGAGAAATTTTCCAGCGGATTTTTGCACTCGGAAATTTTTGAGGCAGGGTGAGCCGCTATGCCGTCACTCTGTTTTCTTTTGCTTTGTCTCCGGGCCATAGCGGTATGACCAGGTTTCGTCCATGGTCACCAATCACAACAGGATATCACTTTAATTGCGCCGAAAAAATTCCAAATTTGCTCAGACGACTGGCACCATTGACATTTTTGATCCGCGTTCAAGAATTTCGGGACCCACTTCGCGGAGAGCTTCCGCATCTCGAAACCTTCATGAATGATGGACCCAACCCTCTCCCATAATGTTTCTGTCAGAATGACGTGAATTTCCTAAGGCAACTTGTCTTGCAGGAAAACATTCTTGATGACAGCTCGCGTCTCCATGTTGTCGAAATCGCGAGCGTCGCTTGACATGCTTCCTTTCAGCCTCGGTAACAAGAAAAGACTTGCAATTCGGCACATGAACAGACCCCTCTTTCAAGCGACACTATCGATTCTGTCCCACGACATGGGAAGTTGGTCGGGCTAAGAACTTATCAGCACCCCCTCCAACGTATATTGTAACACTGAGATGCGTTCGCGTAACCATTTTTCTGTGTAAAAGCAAGAATATTACATATTCTGAGTGTGTATGTGTAGCCTTAGTTAACCAGCATGCAACGCGCATGCGTCATATTATGTTATCGTCTGTGGCTTTTCTGGCTATACCAACTGTTTCCACATTTTCTCTTAAAGGCACGATTTTTGAAGACAAAAGTTACTGAACAGAAAATGTATGTTTTGAGTTTCGCAATAATTTTGGTTCGAAAATCTCATTCCAAGCAGAATCGAGCGAAATACTTTCACAGATGTGTACAGGTATTCATATAGAGTGCCCTTCATACTTGTCATATTTTCATTTCTCAACAGATTTTCGGAAAATGCATTAATATCAAAGTTCGTTAAAATCCGTCTAATTTGGAGCGGAGTTGCTCCTTGCGGAAAGACAGACATGAAGAAGCTAACAGTCGCTTGTTATAAATCTGCGAACGCTCCTAACTACACATGTGTACATGCCGGGGTGGGAGGCTGACACTCTACTGTCATCAAGTGTTAAGTGTTAGTATGCGTGTTGCTGTTAACTCCATTCCACCATGCGCTGTATAGCGTCAGGCTTAATCAAGCACATGGACAACTTTGCATAACATAGGTTTGTGTGTGCGTGTGTGCACGCGTGGTCTGGGTTGGACATTATCCACTGTCTTAGATCTCTTTTCAATACAGGCGAAGTTTCCGAAGTAGGCCCTGCTCCAGTTCTAAGGTTATTCTTTGTCAATATACCGAACTCATCACTGTAAATCGTAAGTAGTGTACGGACCAGGAACGTTGTGTGTATATAACATATTTCAGATCATGGGCAGTATTTAATGTGTCACGAATAAGCCATGTCACCAAATTTCAGAGCTTCAAAGCTGTTGGTGTCAGCGTATTAGAAAAGAGAGGTCAATTTTCTCAATCCGTGAGTGTACGTGTTTGAATGTACGCCCGAAACATATCACATTTCAGGGAGTAAGGCAAGTTATGAGCAAATGTTTGGAGGAAGGGGAAGTTCATGCCTGACAGGGACATGATATGAAGAGGGTTGAACGAAGATGACGGCCCTACCCCCTGCAGGTTATATTTCTCCCGCTAAACATCGTCGAACAGACTGGATGTAAAAGTAGTGTGTAATAATTATAAGAGCTTTTTGAAACAATCCACATGAACATCATTTGTGTCAGAGTGACGACTTGTCCATCGCGAGAATTTTGCTGAACAAGTGTCTGAAACAGCTGCCTGCAGGTGATGGCCATGTTCCAGGAAAATTAATTTATCAGACCACATTAAAGAAGAAATGATTTGAGTTTATAATGCAACATGGAGGCGTGTGTCGTGTCTTCGCATCCCGAACACTTGTCAAATGTTTATTCACTTTTAATACGTTTGGGTTATTCGTGTCTTGTAGTTTTCAATTTTGAATGTAATAAAGAATTTTTCAGTTTTTTAGGTTTGTCATCATATTTCCTTAACGAACTTATTTTTTATGCTTCTGAGTTGCTGTTTTCTATGTTAAATTTTATCGGCCATGCATAATTTTAGAATTTCATTACCTCGAAATATTTTTGTAACTGCTGAATTAATTACATTATATCTTGCACGATTTTTATGTAGATCATATTCGGTTACAACTTCTTAAAAGGGAAATATTTTGTGTTGTTATGAAAGCGTGGCGTTCTAGCCGAGGAGTATAATGTTACAGTGAAGAGTGAGCAATTAATTGGTTTCACAGAACTTCTGACGTTATAACCGAAGTGTCACATAAACCAATGTCGTTAAAATTTGGTTCTATTGGATATTCAAATTTACCTCCATGTCAGATTTCATACTGTCGTATATATCAAGCAATACGTAATACTACGATTGCAGGTTTTCATTTTCCTCAGATTTTTCATGTACGTCACATGACGAAGAAGAGACAACTGCATATGAATGTGACGTAATAGCACGCAGACTACGTCACTGAATTATGACGACAGACCGCCATGGACACCCAAGTTCTTAGTTACGGCAACATTGTTTCCTTGTGAAACCGACCACTCCACCTAGGGACAAGGCTCAGAATGAGTGGAACTTTACCTGTGCGCTCTCCGTACTTTCTTGGCGTGGAAAGAGATTTTACCTTACTACAACAAATCTCATCTATTGTATTTGGCGCCCTGTCACGTAATTAATTTCCGAGTAAAACAAAAAATATCACTAAATATTAATACTATGTTTCCATTTTCGCTCAGATTATTCCGCGTACAAGCTGTATCATTATGGCGTCGTACTGTAATAAATTGTCAACTGTAGTTCATTCATTTATCTCGTAAACTGCGAGAATGCATCAGAAATATGTGTCGGCTTTAATGTGAAGAATGTGTTTTTGTCTGATTTTAACCAAAAATCGAATTATTTCGACAGATTTGTAATAAAATTCCACAATATAGAATTTCATTAAAATCCTTTTAGCGAGATCTGAGTTGTTCCATGGGGTCGTACGGTCAGACAAATATACATGACGAAGTTTGAAGTCGTTTTTCACCGCTCCTTTTCGAATGCCCCTAAAAACGTGTTCGGATTGGTAGACATGCATATTGAACTCGCACATTAAAAAAATGAACCTAACCACGGGTAAGGAACGCGCATTACGCAAGTATAAGGGCTTCATCCTACTGGAATTATAGTTAGGTTCACTAAATAAACCAAATTAAGTACTGAACATTGACGTATTGTCGACTGGGGAACTGTGTAGTGTGTGAATGTTGGTGGAGGTAATAAACAGGAACTCTGAGAGTGCGAGTGTGTTTGAGGTTTCATAGTATCATTAATGAATATTATATTCTCCTCGAATATGATGCAAATTTTGTTTTTCATTAGTTATCGAAGTTTTTGAGAAGCTTCATGCTACCATCTTCAGAGTAGATGGAGGCAGATAAATCATTCCAGAATTCGGTAACAAATTACAAATCAGCATCAAGTCATAGCTCCCAAAATATTGAAATTTTTATGATGTATTAATTTTTACAGCAGTGAAATTTAAATTATTATCTTAGTTATGAACCAGAGTAAGGAAATGAATGCATCCATATTTAGTTTAACCCTGAAGTAAGGTACATAATTGGGTACTAAAGGAAAGGTCCTGGTTCAAGTATTAAATGAAAGGTATTGGTTCAGTGCCCATAAAATTACCTAAAAGCAACACAGAAAACTGAAACTTACGTAAATTCCCAAACATCTTGGTACTTTTACGAATATTCATGTAACCTGAAAGCCTAAGAATGCCTCCGAAATGTTGGCATTCAATTTTGAGTTTGAAATTTTCCCTGACTCTGAATACCACACTCTAAATGATGCGATTGTTTATAACGATCTTCTTAATTAATTTTTGAGAACTGTTTTATTTCAGAAAGGGCAAACGTTTGCATCTGATATCAAACTTTGTCGGTGTGTCTTCATGTCAATAATTTTCAACTGTTTAATTACTTAACTGATTGTCGTAAAAATTTGTATAGACTTTGTGTGACTGAAAATACTTCAATTTCGTACTTCTAAATTTCATGGACACACTAATGTCAACATGATGGACTTGCATTTTTTTTTATTTGATGACGCAGTGAGTAATTCAAAAACTTCACACAGCCGACTGGTAGGACGATTGATGAATGGTGATTACGAAAGGATATGGAGGCGTTCTATGGCGATATGTGTGAAGGAAAACGGTAAGAACGTTTCTAGGATCGTTCGCAAAAATTGCTGAAAGTGACTGTTAGCTTCTTCATGTCCGTCCGTCTGTCCGTCTCTCCGTCTGTCCGTCTGTTCGTCTGTCCTCCCTCCTTCCCTCCGTCCGTCCTTCGCATGGAACAACCCGGCTCCCACTGGACGGATTATCATGATATTTGAAATTTGGGATTTTTTAAAAATCTGTCAAGGAAATTCAAGTTTCATCAGAAACGGACAAGAATAAAGGGTACTTCAAATACAGACCAACATATATTTTTGTCATACCTCGCTCATTTCTTCTTAGGATGAGAAATGTTTCAACAGAAGTTGTACAGAAAATCAAAACATCTTTTGTGTTCAGTATCTGTTTTTCGAAAATCATGCCTTTTATGAGATAATTTGGAAACATATTGTAGAGTGGGGCAGGCCACAGATGACAATATGGCACATGCGCATTGCATATGTAAGGCTACAAATACACACACTCAGGTTGTGTAACACTCCTTCCTTTACCACTGCAACAATGGTTGCAAGAACGCCCCTTAATCTTACATCATACCTACATTGCGTGTCTTGTTTTTCTGATTTTTAATGAAAACAAGAAAATTATAGGTAAATATGTATCAGTGTTCTTTTAGCAAGTGTATTGTTTCCAAAATGTGTTATTTACAGCGTCAAAAATAATTAGTTCTGACATTATTTTATTTGTCTCATGATGTGCTTAAATGAATAATGTGTTATTTTCGTTGTTACACCGTGCATGTTGTTGAATTACTCAATTATTATACCAACTACTGCACATATATAAAATTTATATATGTGCAGTAGTTGGTATAATAATTGAGTGAATAATGTGATATACAGAAATTATATAATGTATACAAAATATTTTGTTAGTAATGCAGTAGTAAAATGGACATTCAAATTGTTTGAATCATTATTGTGTCTAACTACACTTCGGTTTTGCAGGCAACTGAAAAACCCTACACAATGAAGTCTGTTACCATGAAAGCGCACCTCTTTTGGAACAAGTAATTACACGATTACATATGACGCACAAAGAAAACAAAATAACTTCCTGCTGTGGCCGAACATTAGTATCCTGTTGGCCCATCCGATGTGTGAAGGGTTTGCTGTCCTTCAACCCTCTCGCTTTTACCCGCGTCCCTCCAGACGTGACCACTTCAAAGTTGCGCGGGGACTCGATATTTGGAAATTCTGTTTAGCATTTTGTTTACAAAACTTATGATTTATTTCAGTAAAGAAATTAGCGACTTTCAGTTATGTTGTGGGCGTTTTTCTCCCATGGAAATCTAACCTTATATCTGAGAATTTTAAATTAGTCAGTCAATAAAGTAAAACCTTTTCTTTGTACGACCAATCGCTAGATTGAAGGTTTTGCAGGTGTCTTCCTGGAGAGTGAGGGGTAAAAGTGTAGAGGGGAAGATCTTGGAGAGAAGGGGTGTGGTGTTTATCGGAGACAGAAGTAAGCAGTGCCGAGACTGAAGTGTGATTGTTAAAAACAACAATTTAGGAACAATAAATCAGCTAAATTTACAAAAAAACAAAGTGATATCAATAAATCGACTACATTTGTAAGGCGCCTGAGAAATACCATGCTACCGAGGAGTTAGCCGGCTGTAATACGTCGCAAAATAACATAACACGAATGGGCACAATGTTGTGGTTTTTTCCAGTATGTGCATTTATTTTCAGTACATTCCACTGCTCCGTGCTGTAGAACAGAAGAAAAGTTGTTGTGATCCATATTGCGCACCCATTGCATAATACCCAATTTTCTTACATTTTGGGGTCTGATTAGCGCCGTGTAAAACTTGGTATTTGAGGAAACAGCGACAGTAACACAACCTGATTCATAGTTCCGAACTGGCGCATTCAAATGGGTCTTAGAAAAGTGTGTATTTTGTAAGCTGTATTTGTGTGGCATGAACAAACAGCATTGTGGCCATGCAAAATCGTCAGCTGTCGGTTTTATTAGTGTTACGTGTAGAAACATTTGAGCCACTTACTTGAAAATCTCAATCTAACGAAACACGGTTTACAAAATGTTGATTTTAAGGCAAAAGTTACAGACATGTAATTCTAGGTTATTTTGGACAAATACAACACGTAGAAACGTGGGCATAAATAATATTTTTATTAAACATAAAGCCGTAATAATGATGATGATGATGATAATAATAATAATAACGGCTGTTGAAATTGACGAGATAAGAGAAAATATTAGACTTGAAATAGGAGAAGCCACAGAAGATTACACAAACGAGGTGAAAGGAGACAGAACGAATGCAAGTGGTACAGAATACCAGAAGAGAGACAAAGAAAATGAAAACACTGACTGTGATAAAGCACAGATTAATAAACATCCAAGCGCCGAAGGAGAGCAGCACGCAGTTAAGAATAAACTAAAGGAAGACCTTCAAATAATGTGGCATAAGGTGAGGCTCCTACAAATATCTGAAAGGGAGAAGCTGCCTAGATTAAAAACAAACAGTAAATTGATAAAGCTTCAAGAAGAAATAAATGGAGTAATTTAAGAACTTTTAGAAGAGGATGAAATTAATATAACAGATATAAACAACCTGATATACGCTGCAGCCACACTTATGACACAAACATTGAATGAGCCTAATAAAAGGAGCAAAAATAGAAGAGATGTTAAGTTTTGGAAAATAAAAATGCAGAAACAGATAAGCAGCTGGAGAAAAGAGTTATCAATAATAGCTGAAACTGGAACAGGCTCTGATAATGTAAAGCTTAATAGGAAAAAGAGGAAGATTTTTAAAAAATATAGAGTGAC
>Ga0123352_10016958_pt1 | contig 11609 bp, 6 predicted proteins | sample TergutLab28metaG_FD_89700 | JGI IMG/M metagenome (GOLD analysis project Ga0123352, IMG submission 89700) | Labiotermes labralis P1 segment gut microbial communities from Petit-Saut dam, French Guiana - Lab288 P1 | ecosystem: Host-associated > Arthropoda: Insects > Digestive system > Gut ...
AAGTTTAATGTTTCACAGTTTATAATATATATATATATACATATATATATACACATATATACACATACATGCATGCATGCATACATACATACATACATACATACAGTTAAAATATTAAAATTAAAAAATATTTGTAGTCATCGATAGATGTTGTTAGTGGGATGTTCGCTGTATTAGACTTAGAAATTTGTATATTTACATACTAGTTGCAATTTTATGAATTGAAATGTATTTTGCGTTCAAACATTCATAATTTTTAAATTAATCTTGCCGTAGAATAACGCAAAGACGAGTTCGCAATGTCAGTGATGTGGAAACGGCAGTGTTCGCTCTGTCTGTATATCTCTTCCGCTGCCCGCATCACTGGAATGGACAACTTGCCTTAGGGTTATTCTGTGGAAAGATTAATTTAGACATTATAGATGTTTAAACACAAAATACCTTCTTATTAATAAAATTGTAAATAATATGTAAATATATAAATTCCTGACTCCAGTACAGCGGACATTCCACCAACAACACCTAAGGCTATCGAAGACTAAAATCAGTTTTTTATTTTAATATTAATCTTTTAAATGCATTTATCTATATGTTATAAACTGCGGAACATTCCACCTGGCCTAAATGCATTGAACACCATAACAACTTGCATTTGATATGACGTATACAAAACGTTGATGAATGTACACGCAAGTAGACTTCTTGGATGATTCGCTTTCCTTGAAAAAGTAATCTCCCTGACATGGATCAGTTTTAATCGAAACCTGTTACAGGATATGATATAAGATAACAAGTGTCTACAATTAATTTGATAAGTGAATTTTGTTGGTGCTTAATAAATGACTAATTGCAAATACACGGAATGTGCAACACGTTAAGAATTCTTTCACCTCAAACTCGGACTCTTCGCTAATGAGCTGGGTGAAGGAAACCCGCAAAATTTTCCCTGCTGCAAGAATCTTTCACAAGAATGATGTAGCTCAGTTCCTCACGAAGGATTTACTGAGCATTTTGGAATGCTATAGAAAAAAAATTCATACAAGATTTAAGAATTTTGATGAACTTCTGACTATAATCGCTTGTTTCAGAACCCTTTCATCTTTGAAACACGAAGCTTCATTTTCGAATACAGGAGTAAATTTTTACGTCTGTCTGTCAGAACTGAAGGACTTGCAGTAAAAGTGTTGATTTTTTGGAACACTCACAAGTGTGAACCAGAGCGGTAGAGAATTTAATTTGGCAATCTTCATCGTTGCACCGTGCACTTTGTAGTTTATTTAAGTAACACACCAACACTCAGTGAGTGTTTTAAACTGTAACTTTAGCAAGGAACAAAGTATGCTCCCAGAGGATGATCGTATGTAGGAGCGTTTTAAGTGTTTTAATGTAAATTTTAGATTATTAAAGACTATATACGTACATTTGTTGGTGCGTTACTTAAATAAATTTGGCAAATTAAAATACCGTTTAATTCTGACTGTTGGCCCTGCACATTACTCTGTAGGCATGTCACCAGATTTTCATCAGATAATTTTCATGTTATTGAACTTCATCTGCAGCCTTTTAATTAAATTCAAGTGTCATGTCAAGAACCCTAATGCGTTAGGTGAAGATTGTGAACAGTCTTAACATGTATAAAATATCTATATGTCAGTGCTGATAAGAGAAATCATAAAAATCTCAATCTAAATGTGTCTTTCATTATCTTGTTATAATTCTCCCCATCTCTCTGTCACTTCTTGAGAGTGTGGCCCTATCTTGCAAGAAGATTTAATGGAATCCTGATGAAGGATGAAGAACCTAAGCGGTAACAATATGCCAAAGTAGTTTTAATCGCTGCTACTTTACACACACCAAGCACATATTGATACTATGCGGAGAAAGCCGCATTAAGTCCCCCGTGACAAGAATATTTCGTCCTTGCTGCCGTATACTGAACAACAGTTCGGTCCTCTCGTCTCAAAATACGTTTTCCGCTGTGACGTAGACAGGTTGACGGTAGCCATTTACATTTAGAAGTTTATTTCATTTTTTAACTGTTTTTTTTGTGCCGTGAATTTTGATATAATTATACAACACAAACCAACGAAAGCACATTTTTCTAAATTAATATTTAGTTTTAAATTGTCTCCTGCATGTTTCGAACCTCGTGGCTTGATCCTCAGGGAGACAGCTGTGATTGCAGTATTGTACGTTTTACATTCAATGGTGTGAGCAGTCTGGTGGGCAGATGAGTGTGTTCGGTGAATGGGACAGTGTGTTCCACCACACTGTCCTATACACTAGACTGCGCACACCGATGCATATAAAACATCCAGTACTGGATATACAACTGTCTACCTGAGGATGAACCCAAGAAATTCGAAACATATAGGAGACAACATAAATTAAAAATTAAATATTAATTTAAAAAATGTGCCTTTTGTTAGTTTGTGTTATTTAAATTTATTTCAATGACAGCACGTGACAATGGCCAGTCAAACACAAACATGTTTCATTTAATTAGCACAACAACTAATGAACATACATAAAATTTTTTACATTAAAACATTTAAAATTGCTCCAACATGTTTCGATCCTAAGATCATCTTCAGGGAGCTACGCTGTACCTTGCTAAAGTCACATTTTTAAAATACACTCCCTGATTGATTTTCTTATATTAATTTAGTGTTGTGGCAGCGTGACTTATTGTGTAAGTCGCACGCCAATGAGAGTGCGCCTAGCTGTGTGTGTGTGTGTGTGTGTTGCGCAACTTGAGACTCAGTCGCAAGTTGCACAACACACGACACACATAGCCAGGCGCACTCGCAGTGGCGTGCGACTTACACAATAAGACATGCTGATTAAATGATTCTACGAAATGCACAGTGCAACGATAAAGACATACATGTTTATTGTGACAGCTAGAGGTTTCGGTCAAAAATCGATCGTCATCAGGCTGGTATACAGTTACTTAAAGTAGAATGTATTGTAGCATACATTACATTATACCTTGTTTTTAAATAATTGTATAACTAGACTGATGTTTATAGAATTTTGGCCGAAACATGTAGCTATCGTAATAAACATAGTTGTGTGTAACTGAACAATGCAAGTGTTGTTATTGTAAGTTTAAAGCACATGAGATGAATTATATGAGGTTAATTTTATTTCAATTTGAATTGGATTGTTTCCATCCCGTTATGTACATGTAACAAATTGTATTAAATTGAACCGTCTTTACACAACATACAAATAACACTTGCAATTTACAACTGGTCAATTAAGCAACATGTTTCGACCTTGTTCGCCCATCATGAGGCTTACAGAAAGATGGTGTCAACATAACTAGCATGACAAATACCCACTGCTGTGTATACAGTGTTGAGACTCCTGATGATGGACAGTAGATCTGTCCGAAACATGTAAAGTTCTTTATCAAAATAAATTTGAGAAATTGTGCATCTCGTTGGCTTTTATTATAAGAATATATCACGGTGCACAGCCCTGTGTTTGTCAAAAATGTTCACATTATTTTCATGTTCGCCTTGAAATAATGGTTTTGTGAGCACCCTGTACAAGGGTTTCTTTAGCACATGACGGAAAATGCCGTGCGGATGTGCATGGTACAATGGGTCGCACTTTACATCTTTCAGACAACTGTGCAAGAAAATTAAGACAGCTGGTGTAATCCCGTTACCGCCAGTATTTCCTAACCACCACCACACGCAATTTGCGAGCTTAAAGAAGTGAATAATAAATAGGATTGCGCTACGAACTTCTGGAAAAGATGGCTTTGCCCTTTGAAACAACTGACGCCTAGCCTCTTCTACCTCTCTTCTAATGAACTACTTCCCAACTAGTGGCCCACGCACTGGCGTTCGTTAGTGTTTTCTTACTTCTCAACAATACGCCATTTCACCTAACAGTAATTTATCATAAATCTTGAAAGTGTATTCCGACACAATTCTCATTAAAGCCTATTGTTCTAAACAACGTTTTTACAAGAAACAGATTAAAATTCTACTTTGAATTTCAAACTTACGTCATGGTAACATTTCCCCCACACCATATATGAATCTTGTTACAAATGACCTATCTTTTAAAATGGAACTAGAAGTATCGCTGCCAGCTGGTGTCATTGGAATTTTTCATTGACAAAATTTTTCCGATCGCACTATGGCCCTGGGGTCGACTCAGCCTCTAATAGAAATGAGTACCAGGAGCATTTCCTGGGGTAAAGGCGGCCGGTGTGCAAGGCTAACAACCTTACCACCATCCTGTGCCGTTATCATGAAATCTGGGAACCTTAACTTCCTGGAACCCTCTAGGCCACTCCAGGCCTATAACGGGACTGCTTTACCTTTTAGAATTATCCCTGACAGAATAACCACTTATTTACTCGGATTTCCGTAAACAAAGTGTGTTTAAATAATTAAATTGCTAGACGACAGGTTCTGTTATCACTGCTGTCTTATCACTTAACTTTTGGTCTGACTGCTGCTTTCTGCGTTTAGCCAGTTCTGTTGATGCTGGCCCTTTGTTTAGCCGCATAAGCATATTTAAATATAATCTTTATTCATAATTCTGTATAAAGATAATGACGGTCACAATAAGTAACGGAACGGCTGTTACATAGCGAGCTTTCTTAATCGGCAGTGCATTTTTACAGAGTATCCCATACCTGTTTAAATACTCGCCTCACGTACAATATATTTGCGAAATAGAATCTATTTAATACATAAAAATTAGAAGCGACACAACAAATAATTAAATTAGCCGAAAAGAGCATTCTTGAATCGAGTCCAAATGTTACTCATGATGGTGTGGCAAGACAAAACTGGCTGTTGTTTTCATTATTTTCCGTTGTCTTCAGTTTTTTAATCCTCCGGGAACTGCATATTTTTCCATTATAGAATTGGCAGGTATTAGATATTCTTAACAAATGACTGAGGTTGGGTTAGGTTAGATCTTTTAAAACGTCGGAAGTGGATCGGAACATTTCCCCCTTTTGCACCTGATATCAGAAACAGATGCAGTTTATGAAACGTGTCCTCCAGAATACTCGTTGAAGATGGACGAGTCATGGTTATAGTAATTTACAAGATTTAAGAGCTTTTATTGATGAGTCGAGCCTTGTGGGTTATGAGGCCTGTATGTTGACAACTATTATCACTGATCCAGCGACATATACTCTAAGATGTGAATGTTCATCAAGAAAGCTCCGAGAACTTCGGAAGTCGCACTTATTTCATTACTTCACTTTTGTATGTTTCCTTTCTGGAAGTTATATATCTTCCTCTTCAAGAATTAATCACATGAACGAAAGATGCAAAGAAAGGCAAATAAAAACTATATGCAGCTTAGTAATAGTGTGGTAAACAGGTGACAGGAATTCACGATTTATGATTTAGATCGTAATAATTTGTGGTACGGACTGAATATTGGTAGACAGGAGTGCCTGCCTTAAGTTGAAGTATCGGGATTTCCTTAATATCATGTTTAAGTTATTTTATTTATTTTCGTTGATGTATCGTGTGTCTGCATGAGGAACTGTGTGTTTAGGTCCTGTATTCAGATCTAACACTTGTAATCTGCAGGTTGTCCCCGCCTGGTACCAATGACAGCATTTCATACAGCGGAAGTCATATGAAACACATATCAATTTACACCCTTTTAACTTCAATACTGAAGGCGTTTACAGCTAACCCGAGTACAATTTCCAAGCAATAAAATCTATAGCTCTATCTACAGGATATCTAATCTAGAATCCACCCAACTGAATGTAGCATAAATAATTATGTTCACCTTATGGCAGTATAAATTATAGTCAAGTCAGAAACCACCTGAACATGAAGTAGAGATCAACATGTCGAAATTCGGCTAAATAAAACTACCATGCCACGTCATTTCACCGTAACGTAATTCGTGCAGTCGAGAACGTCATTCTTTGTGCAGGACTGAGCTGGCTGCTGCACCCTCTGGAGCCATTCGTCGACCCACTTCTCCCCCCTCCCCGATTCTAAGAACTTTCTGCCCACAGGGTTGAAGCAAACAATCAAACTGCTCCTTTCGATATATCCGTATCAAATTATCTTCATCTTTCGTCAAGAGATATTCATCAAATTACTTATTTATATTAGTGCGCCTTGCTTATGCGGCAACTTCTTCGACAGTTCCGTGGCACTTGATATCTGATCACAGCTCTGCAGGCGTTGTAACTCTCTGATACACAAAAATTCTTTGTTATTATCGGATACAGAACCTGCGTTGTGACCTCAGTAGGGATAAGAAACAAAAATGGATAGCTGTTAGGGAGGAGATGGGTGAGATTGCTTCTCACCACAGTTGTTACGCTCATTACCTAAAATTCATACGAATCGTAAGCATATATAAAATGTATTGGTTACTTATAAGACCCAGATGTAAATGGAAAAAAATGATATTGATATGCATCTTACTGGACTGGGAGAAGGTGCATCGTAGACGGTTTAGCGGCTGTTACGGACTTGGGTTCGAATCGCGGTAGGAGAAAGAGATTTTTCTCTTCTTCAAAACCTCGAGAATGACTCTAGGGTCCACCCAGCCGCCTATTCCATGGGTACCGCAGTTTTTCCGGTGATAAAGTGGGAAAGGCTTGAAGTCAACCACTATCCTCCAACTGGTGCTGAGATTAAGAACAACTGGAGCTATACCTCTGCTCCCCTCTACGCCTTTATGGTGAAGACAGGGCAAAGGTAAAGGAGCTCAGACCTCCCTTGTGGTCTTACCTGGAGCAGTCTCGTGTAGTACCATACTATCTTACTTGCCGGCTTCGCGTCAAGACCGATTCCCGATAACGGGCTCTAAGTCGTTGTATTTCCTTGCCTGTTTCTGTCAAGAAAGAAGCTTGTAAATGGTATAGTCTGTGACATGGTACACAGAATGTACCAAGGCGTTTTATATTTTTAAAATATTATTCTGTTTTACGGTAGACGCGTAAATGTAATTTCACTGACGCCCATGAAAAATTACGCCCTTCTGGGGCAGATTTTCGTGAAATCCATAAATGGCCAACAGAATTACTGGCAGACTTCTTTGCTGGACATTAATAAAATCTGTCCCTACCTTCCACTTCGCCTTTGTAGATCCATACACTCTCCTCCACACATTTTCTTCGTCTCCTCACTTCTATCACGGAGCGAGAATGTGAGAGAAAAATTCTGGCGTATACATTCCCTGGCGTACAACACTGGCACGGTTTTGACTTACAGGTGACCGTGCATCGTGATAAATTCTTATAATAAAACCAATGGCTTATGTCATTGCTGTGTGTACAGTGAAAAACCCCTGATGATGGACAGAGGAACTACCTGAAACACGTAGAGTTTTATTCCAAAAATAAATTTGAGAAATTAGTGCATCTAACTGGCACGTTATTTTTGCATATTGCAATGCACTATTTTAAATTTAACATATGAATATCTGCATAGCGAAACGTCTTTACATACCTATGCAACAAAGACCAAAGAAATACACATTTTTCAAATTAATGCTCTAATTCGTATTTTGACGTCATTATCTGATGAAGAACCCATGAGGTACGAAATATGTAGAAGACGTCAAAAATCTAATTAAAGCATTAATTTGAAAAGTGTGCATTTCGTTTGTTTATGTTGCGTAATTTTATCGCAATGTACAGCGCAAAAAAATCTTCAAACCCGTAAAAATTGGCCCGACACTCAAACACCTTCTCACATTTCGTGGAACCGGAATGTTCTTCACCTTGGGAGGGAGTGGGACGTCAAAACACAACTGTCTTTGTGTACTATTTATTAGGCTGACGACTGCTTCGGCCACTGTGGGCCATCTTCAGGTCACAAAAATATATAATGAGGAGAAAATATACAGTATAAGAACGTTAGTTGTTGCGCTAATTCTGAGCTTTCGACGAGATCTCATTGTCTAACGGATTGTGAGTGCTTCGCCTTGTGAATAATAACTCGTTATTGGACCTTCTCTCGAGCCATTTGAGTCCAGTCTATATTCTTTTACCCTACTTTTTCTGAGTTTCATTCAAGGATAATACTTCCATCTGTGCCTTGGTCTTGCAGCTAGTCTCTTCCTTTCCGGTTTCCGAACCAAATGCAATGCTTAAAAACTACCACTGAACTGTCTGAGTGTGGATTTTGGTATATTTTGAAATTATACAGCGTTTATTAATTAGGTGGAGTATTTTATAATTAACAGATGTTGATTTGAAATGTAAGAGAAACTTGAGTTACTTTATTTCCCTAAATAGAAAAGACCCTATACTTAGACTCCATAAATCAAAGCACTGTTCAAATTTAATATCGAAACAATGGGATTAAATCCAGTATAACAACTGGAAATAAAGATGTTTATTGCACTGGAGAGAAACAGTGAGATTGTACCTTGTAATTACGCAATTCATCACACGTTAATCTGATTAAAGACAACACAGTACACAAACCTCGTCGAAGTTATAAAATCTGCAGAATTATCTACGAGAGCTATGAAGTTGTCGGTTTGTTTCACCAGTGGCAATAAAATAGAGGCTCGCCCACAGTTATGTGCACCTCTAGACATTAAGACGTGTTAATCAGAACGTAAGGTTACCCAAGTGGGCTCATTCACTTTATTGCACAGTACTGTGCGCGTTCAAATTGCTTTCTGTTTTACATAAAAGATGAGTTGCTATATCGCGTCCAACATATCTATACTCAACAGAGAAGGGACTTTTATTCGAAAGCTGCCCGGTTTGAAACTCGACCGTTTTACGTTCTATTCTTTAAGATATTCTTGCTCTTTGTTTGCATTTCTAATGAAAACAGCAGGGTGGGGCCTTAAGGTACGTTAATCTCGTAATTTTATTTACCCCTTTATCACTGTTTTATAGGAAGTACCGAAGGTGTCCAAATGTGCGGCGACTTTTCCTGAAATATAAAATTTTCACGATATCGTTGGAATAAGTTCAGGCGTTTTATAAGAATTATTATGAGCACCCGGTAGTTAAATTCCTTCTGCTTTAATTTTTAATTACCGGCCTGAAATGTGCAAAACTGGCACCTATAAGAAATTTTGTGGTAGGCGCTACACGGGGGTGAGATCTGAAATGTTCGATGTGTTCTAACCCAATATATTAAACTTATACAAAACGTATCTTACCATGGGAGCTCTTGCAGGAGTTTGGGACTTCAAAATAGGGGGAAAAGTATAATACACTGTGAAATACGCATACGAAATTGCGCTACTGGCTAAGAAAGAAGCGGCACTACAAGGCATGATTGATAGACTGTGAAAAAGAAGCAGCAGCAGAAGAAGAAGGAAGGCTAACTGAATTGGCCACATCTTTCACCATCTTTCATAGAAACTACACTTGAAAACACGTTATTGAACGAAAGGTAGAACGAACGTTTGAAGTGACAGGAGAACGAGGAAGAAGATATAAGCAGCTACTGAATGACCCTAAGGAAAAGAGAAGATACTGGTAATTCAAAGAGGAGCACTAGATCGCACTCTGGAGAACTCGCTCTGGAGGAGGCTCTGGACACGACGTAAGACAGGGCACGTGATGAAAGAAGAAGTTCTCAAAAAATACAACGTGTTTATTTTAGACACTAAAATATCGTGAAGTCCGCTTACGTTTAGGCTTGATAATTCTACATAATTCAAGCGCAAACGTGACAATTGGTACGAAGATAAATCATAAACGTAGCTACAAGTGACATGTGCTCATTAAGTTAGCAATTATGATCACGTTTACGATGCAAAATTTTTATTATTATTCGATACGCAGGAAATTTAACCTCCTCGGTTTCTGTGCTGCGCATCCAAACCTGCAGATTACCTGTATTATTACTATAATCCGCATTTCTTCTTAGCTTGAGGACGACAGAGAATAAGGGCCTTATAATGAATCACACAACATGAATTCTACCTATAACCTCTTTTTTACTAGTTGCGGATTAGTACGTTGGTAATGATCATTATTTCAGCAATCTTGTTGCGCAAATGTATTCTAGTTTTAAACGGGTGATAAATAAACCTGTGTTTAGCGCCCCTTTCTCATCTGCAGAAATTGTGTAGCGTTGAGTGGAAACAAAATTTGAAGTAATAATACCTAGTCTACCCGTATTGAAGGTGTTGTGTTTATATTCCGAATGTTAGGAAGAAACCAACGAAGCTACTCAGTTATAATAGGCCGTTTAGGTGACAATAGAAACCGGGGCTCAATGTGAGGTAGGATTTTTACTCAGCATCCACTTCAATTCTGTGAAATGACTGAATGAACTGCATTTAACATTCAGACGACCGTGCATCGTGATATATGTTCTTACAATAAAACCAACGAAATGCACTAATTTCTCAAATTTACTTTTGGAATGGAACTCTACATGTTTCGGACAGTCTCTCTGTCCATCATCAGGAGTCTAGCACTGTACACACAGCAATAGGTATATGTCGTACAGGTTTTGCTGACTGCTTGCTAGCGAGATCAGGACGGAGTTGCTAGCATTATTTAATTCGTTTTTTGCATGATTTTGGACTGAATATTACTTTTTCCACTGTGAACTTTTTCTACCAATATTTGAAAGTTTAAACAAAATCTATGGTTATCAATTAACTTTAGTTGAAAAATATCTAACAAAAGATAATATTAATTAAAACCAATAAATTTTTTAATTTATTACTTTTTGTTAATTTTTTTGAAAACAAATATTTTTTCATTTGTAATATTTATTGGTCAATCTTTTATAAAAATAAAAGTATTGTACAAAATACTTACGATGTTTTAATAATGACGTACTTACTTTAATTCGTTTTTCAAAATGTTCTACTTTTGTTTGTTGACCTCTTTCATAGCGTATGTACCCCCAAAAAAATATAATTTTTTTTAAATATAATTTTGAGCAATATTTCATGGTAAAACTTTAAGTAAATCAATTAAGCAATAAAAATTCTCTTTTCATATTGCCAGTGATAAATATTGATGCCGGAAAGATATAATCTAGAATTAGAAAAAATATTCCAAAATTTTCATTTTCTAATCCTCCATCTGTTAATTTCAAAACTGGATCTTTAATTTTTTGTTACTCATATCCGTAATACTTTATTTATATATTTCACATTCCTTGTAATTATCAGTCTTCAGAAAGTTCTATAACTAGTCCGGCCAAATACACGGAAACTATGCCGGTACAGAATGGTTGTCTCGCGAAATGATCAACAGAGAGAGAAAGATATAAACTTTAGCAATACTGGTGCGAAACTTTCTGTTCAGTCCGCAGATAGTATCCGAGCAGCAAGACGTTAATCCGCGCAACTGCATCGTATCCCAGTCTGTAATTGTAGTGTTAACATGCAGATGGTTATTTGGACCGGAGTAAGCGACGAAACGTGCTAGGCGGTTGTTGACAAATACAGGGTGGCGCGTAGCCGACTGACACATTTCAAGTGGTCATATATAATATATAAAAATAGAGAAAATAAACGAACCCGTCTACAAATACGTCCAAGTATGCTATTTGTTACCCACAGATTACAAGCTTATTTTCTGAACATCAGGCAGATGGCCTCCGTTTACATCAATGCATTGTTGCAAGCGTGTCTGGAAGTTGCCGTACACG
>Ga0123352_10016960_pt1:0-10000 | contig 11609 bp, 2 predicted proteins | sample TergutLab28metaG_FD_89700 | JGI IMG/M metagenome (GOLD analysis project Ga0123352, IMG submission 89700) | Labiotermes labralis P1 segment gut microbial communities from Petit-Saut dam, French Guiana - Lab288 P1 | ecosystem: Host-associated > Arthropoda: Insects > Digestive system > Gut ...
GAAAAAGGATGTTGCTTTACACCATGAAGTGTCAAAAAAAACACCAGTTATTTTTGTTGTTTTAAAAAGCTCGGAAAGAAGGAGCAAAACGCTTTTAAAAAAAAAAAAAAAAGGCAACTCTCTCAAGCCGGTAAGGTACAGTCGTTGACTAACAACGTCAGGGATCTCACTTGATCATGCTAACAACAAAACTCCACAAACCTTAAATTAACCCCACTAAAGAAGCTTCCGAAAAATTTTCAGTGGTGGCGTTTTAGTAAAAAATAATACTGTTTAATTTAGATTCATTATTCAGTGCTACATTTGAACTACATACAATAATATCTCACTCCGCAACACAAATTTCATACATCATTACATATCGATTTAGTTACTTATAATTTTCCCAGGTATTTTTTTTTGTTCTGTTTGGAGAAGGAATGATGTTGGTATGGAAATGCAAAATATTCACCTTGTAATACCAAAGTTCATCACCGATGGTTGCCGAAAAGGACAAAACACATCACTGTGTTACTTGAAAAATAGTTGATTTATGTATATTTTATGTAATTTACTCACATATATCGAACAATTTTCTTGAGAAGAACGTTTACAAAAATATAAATCCTCTTCCATATTGCAGGCTAAAGAAGCACTTTTATTGAGTGCCTGTATAAAATATTGCAATATAAACTTAATATTTGTTACTATCTGTACATGTTCACACGCTGTTTCTATACAATACAATGCTCTCTGAATAACCGAAAAATATCCCAAGTTTACTATTAGTAATACCAGACCTTGACTATTTTCTTTTGTCAACGAAGAATTTATTGAGAAACTATTTTTGAACTAACGAGCTTTGTGTTACGTTACTACTGCGTCAGTCAAGGTACAGGCCTGTCTGTACTTTCACTTTGCAGTTCTAGATGTCAGTGAATTACAGTGCTAGGCTCTTGGTAGATTCTCACGGGTCCGTGCAGAAATAGCTTCGAATTTTCTTGTCAGGTTACAACTTAATGTACTTCTTTCTCTTCAATTGGAATAGAGGTACTTCCTACGAGCACTGAAAGCAGTCGGATATCTTGGGAAAAAATACTGTTATATACAGGCACTACCCGACTTAACAACAGCTACTTTCTGGAAAGTCGGATGAGATTTGTGCAAGTTGGAACCGAGTACATTGTGCATGTACGCAACTGGCAGTCCAGTTGAATTCCAGCTCCAACACACTCGAAAATGATCGGCAGCAGTATGGCCGTCCTGCCGTCCGTATTATCACCCAAATGTACCCTTCCGCACCCTTCGTCTCATTGCGCTTTCCTTCCCGCGGCGAAATATTCGGCGCGACTTGAAAAAAATGTGACTATTTGATTTTTTAAATTCTTTTACAAACTGCGTAAATAGGAAAAAAGCGTAACTTGAAACTGCGTAAGTCGGGAATTGTCCATAATCTTAGACTAAGTAACTTCACTTAGAACAATTGTCCAGGAGAAGCTAACAGTCGCTCAGCTAGTAAAGAAATTCCTCTACTTTTATGATATCCAACATGTTAGTGCAGTGCTCATAAGTGTCCGAATATACAGTCATAAGTTGTATCTTTCTTTTCATACTATAAACTCAACAAACTTTTTTTCTACAATTCTCGGCTACTTTAATTTTATATAAAAGTTAAGAAAATGAAACTTCATTTTCGACGTAACTAACGCCACGTGGAGACGAAACTGCTGAAGAGTTGTGACGATCTGCCGACAGACCTTAATAAATTGGCCTATCTTTGGTATTAAGTTTAGAGTGATGATATGCAAATGTTTACTGTGTAAAGAACACTGCCCTCTGGACCTTGGAAGTCTACGCATTTCCAGGTAAATAGAGAGAATTCTCCAATTTCATAATGCAGAAATATTTCACAGAATATGATGAATATTCAGCTGGTCAAGAGATTCCTTCCTCAATTTAACAAGTTTCATTTTCGAGTTCAAAAGTACCAGACAGTGGTTCGTATCCTGAAGCATCTGTGTATAGTGCACATTCTCAAAACCAGTTTCTGTAACATCCATTTTCAACACAACCAAACAACTAAGACTGTTTCCTCTTTTCATAATTTTAGACCAAATTTTATACAAATTTCTCAGTCGCCTGTACGTATTACATGCCCTTTTTATCTTAGTTTTTTTAAAATTTGATAGTCATAATGATATCTGCCAAAGAGTTCAAAAGTGTGGGGGTCCACATAATGTAATATACTGTGACTGGTTTTTAATTAGCTTTCCTTAGTTGTATATTTTCCACTCAGCACTGTGCCGTCAAACACTAGCACGCACTAGCTATGATATTTCGTTAATGTGAAAGCAAAATTTTACTAATTCACAGACTTAAATTTAACGTTTATAATTAATTACAACTTTTCCGTATGTGCGAAAGGAATGACATACCTCAACGAGGAACGTCTTCGCAGAGTACAACCAACACGATGCAACGTTTCACAATTCATTTGTCAGACCAATACTGCTAACTGCTGCTAGCCTGGCTAGCAGCAGGTAGCAGTATTGGTCTGACAAAACCTGACGCTGTATGTGCAGTTTTGTGCTCCTGATGATGGACGGAAAACCCGTCTGAAACATGTAGAGCGTCTTACAGAAATAAATAAATTGTGAAACGCTGCATCTTGTAGGTTGTACTCTGCGAATATATTAGGGATGCACGGACCTATGAATGTTAAAAAAGAGAAACATCTTCATTTGTAAACTTTGCCTAGTGTTGGTTAGGTCGGTTACATTTAAACAATCTGGCAAGCAAACCTGAGAAGCAATCGCAATCATGTTTCGGGAATGAGACGCAATAACAAAATCAAACAGAACCTGATGTAAATGGTTATGTTAATATGAACCAGATTTGAGGTTCAGGATTGTGTCAAATGGCGAAATTTGTTATTAGCGACGTCGAAATTCGGGATTCTGTAACCAAAGGATTAGTTCCGTGTTTCACAAACGTCATGTACCCTATTTTGAAAATCACACCAGACAGCTCGGTCAGTGAAGTGTCTATCCCCTGGATTGGAATCATTACCATAAGCGTGCAGGTCTTGTCTGTATAGCACCGAATTCGCAAAGTCTCTGCAGCCAGACACATAGTCACTGGCTAGCCGAGGGTACAGTGACAGGAATGGGAGGCTGGCCGCTCACCTGCGTCTCTAGCCGATATTAAGAACCTCTAGTGATTTACATCCTGTCCATCTGTATGCTGTTATACGGTACTATGGTGCTTGGGAACACTAGCCTTGCTATGGACTGAATGACCGGGGTTCGAAGCCAGACAGGGACAGGAGGTTTCTTATTACCACTAAATCCTCACAGGTCTTGGGGGCCCTCCCACACTCCTATTCACTGGATGCTGGGTCTTTCTTCCCACGAAGGGGGGGGGGGATAATATGGCCGGTGCGTGACACTGGCCACTTATTTCCATTTAACTTCCAAGCAAAAATACGAGTAGTTGTTTGCAGTTAAACGACACTATCTGTCAGTGTCTTATACCATGCACGGTGTAATTTAATAGTTTTTACAGACTTTCAGGGGTTGTAGTGGGGTCAAGGAGAACAAATTAAGACACGGAATATGTGGTCACAAATGTCCCCTTCATACTGAAATCTCACTCGTGGGATCCTGAGGAAACATAAAAGAATCTGGTGTCTAAACTGCTAGCAGCATGTGAAACTATCATAACAGGCCAGGGACCTTCGAAATGTTGGGTCACAATATTGCCCGTCTCTCCAATAACCGCAATGAAATCAATGGCCGCCATTTCCAACAGTTCTGGCGAATTAATTGAAGAAAGTGAACATTAAAATAGTCCACATACACACAATGCCAACCAAATAATAAGCATTTATGAAAACGAAACAACTTACAAAAATCGCTGATTTCGTAAGGATTAACAAGTTGCCTACCTCCTCCCTCCACCCCTCAACTTCTGCATTGACGGCGATTTCGATATGAAGGAGACGTTTCCCACTACATGTTACTTGTCTCAAGTTGCCCGCCTTGACCCCACCCACAACGCCTGAAATTTTGTAAAAGCTATTCAGCAATATCTCTTAAAGCGTCCAACGATCAGGTGACCGAGTTATGCATTGGTGCGTACATGAATGATGAAGGACGTGATAACTTTATGGACTATTCCGTCATGTGCTGGATGAGACTGAGAAAAAACCAGCAGTGTATACCCCAGCTGATACTCGGTCCGGTAATGTTCACAGCCTGTGAAACAACTTTCTCGGCAAGAATAAGTGTAGCTATAAATACACTAACCCATCCTCATGGCGTGGTATCTAATAAAGCAGACAGCTTAACCTTTTCTTCTGTCCGTGAAAAATGTGGAAACCCTAACACGACTGTGTCAGCTCCCGGGCTCCAGTTTACCCGATCCACCGCTGGCTCTTGCCGCAGACTGGTGTCGGTTTTCTGAAACTAGGTTATCAGGCACGAGAGTTGTCAGCCTCTATGTCAAGTGAACTGACACAAGTTCTCCGCAGGTCACTGGCGGGCAGTCACGTCTGGCTACGAGTAATTGGGTCCACACGAATATCAGGTTGCACTTTATGATGTAGCCAGGCGAAATAAGAAACGGAATGTAGAGCCGTCATTGTTAGTGAAAAGCTACCAATCTAGAAGTAAAAGTCAGTCGTCTGAGTACCTCTCGAAATGATACAGGGCAGTACCGAGGTACAGTCACCGAAATGTAATGAAACTGTTGCAGCAAGTAAAAATTACAGAATTTGCTAGGAACATGTTCACAGATCGAGTTTGAACATTGAAAATAAGCTGTGCGGGTGTATGCTTGCTGTATACATTACTGACTCAAAGGAAACTTTCTTTCTTGAAGAGCTTTATAGTTCCTCAGCCAGCAGAGAAATTCCCGCTTGTTGTGAAACCCGAAGGCCCATTAACTTGTTGACAAAAGTCTTCCACTTGTCCCTATCTTTAGCGAACATAACCAATCCGAAACACCTCACCATAATTCTTTACATTTTAATATTATTATCAAGTTTAGGCTGAGTTTCTAAGCCATGTCTTCCCGTCATGTTACCCAGCAAAACCTCTCTACGCCTTTCCCATCTCCCCTACGCGTCCTACGCAGACTGCCCATCTTAATATTCTCTATTATTTTATCGTCCTAACGATATTTGGTGCGGGGTACAGATTATGAGTACCTCAATTACGCAAATTTCTCCAGCTTTCTTTCACTTCCTCCTGCTTAGGTCCCTGTGTGGTTAACCTTACATAAGCCTGTATGTATACTGCGGGTTATTTAGAGTCTGTTAAATTCAAAGGCCATTCTTTACTCCAGACATAGAAGGTCCACTCCAGTACTAACCTTGTGATATGAGAAGCTTCAGCGCTGCTAGCATCAGAGTTCGCCACCGGTGATCAGCCTAAGCCAGTTTTATCCGCCTACCATCTTCAGAATTTCTAAAAGAATTGCCAGTCTTACAGTTGGCTTCAGTGTCAGACTTTCACCTTGGTGTCTCCTATCTGTCGGAGCCATCAGCTATCAACGTTCAGCAAAAACCGTTATGAAGAAGTGCAAACGCATCTGTGTGAATAGCCTGCTATTTATCGAGTTGATGTGATGCCTCGTCTAACTACCTTCTATTATTCTTCTTCAAATCCAGACCATCTGCATAATATCCACTTTCATTTAGCGAAAGTCTGAGGATCATTACGTCTCTGAGTCCATCTGGATTCTACGTTGCATAAGAATGATAAAAATGATGATGAATTAGGCATAATTAGGAATGACAAATTCGAAAGGAGAAGACAGTAAGAGACGAGACCTTATCTTTGTTACAAACTTCAGACTCATTTGCAGGCAATCAAAGTTCCTACGTCACACTGTAGGACCATAATCTTCCTTGAGATTCTATCCAAAACGCTCCTGAATATACATGAGAATTCCACCCTTCCTTCCACCCAACCATCCAACCCTCGGTCTATCTGTATCTACAACTAGATATAGGTATCTATGTATCTATATCAACCTATCTAGCTACCAGTCCCTGCCTGCCCGTCCGTCCGTCACTGCAGCTTTCCCTAGAAACTTCAAACTAAGCAACCAAATGCACAATGCATGTCCAAAGATGCATTATCTTTTAGCCATTAAATCAACGTGTAGGAGGTGTTACGTGACCGGGAGGATTTATTGCAGTGACGTTTTCCGTCAATACGGATGCACTCGTCTCTTCAAGAGCCTTAAAACATTTTACATCTAAATACCGTCCCTGTCTGTTAATTGGTTAAGGCACTTAAAAGTGGCAGACCATAAATCAAATTTTGAACCGGTGCAAGACAAAAGGTGAAAGTTTTATTTTAAGTGTTTTAATATAATGCAGAATCAGAAGTCTGTGTGCTATTCTGTATTGTGACATAAAGCGTGTATGCTCATTTCAAGAGGTTACTATTGTCACATTAACCCGTGAATGCATATATAAACAGCTTACTACTATTTTTCCGTACATTCTTCGTTAATTTGCCATTCTTCAGCTATCGCAGTTTTGCCTTCCGTACAACGAAATTTCATGTGTGGTGGAGATGATTGGGTTTGAATCGTCCCCTCTCCCTGCTACTAAATAAGCCCTGGTCCTTTCTTAAAATACGTCTGCCAGCCTAAAGCGTTGTTGCTAGCAGATGTTATCGTCTAGCATTACTGTCAACGTTCCTGTAAACGGAGAGACTCTAAGGACTTGTAGGGAACACACCGCAGTGCACTGGAAGAGGAGGCATAACGTCTGGAATGAAACGGAGATGAGCTTTATGTAGCCTCAGCTATAGCCAAAGTTTATTTTCCTGTTTAATTGTGTGGAAATAAGCACAAATATGCCCGAATGAAATCCGTGAGTTTTTTTTTCGGTGGGACTTTGCTAAATTGTGTAACAACTCTGGTTGTTGTTATTTAACATTTTGCAAACTACAGTGAGCTACACGATCTGAATAATTAACATGTCGTTCCGATTGCTGGTGCGTGAGGTAAGACGTCTTGACAACACATGACGAGAATATTAAGAGGAACATTCTTAATTCCACACGGATAGAGTGTTCAGCGGCCTATGGTTCGAGGTACACGTATGTGTACAAGAGCATAATGATTCGTGTGTTTCATTTTATGCGTATCCCTGTGCGTGCGTCTGTTTTTACTCTTACACAGACAGACGAACACTCTCAAACAACATCGAAATGAATGTACTTAGAAATAACGTGTCTGCGAATTAAACAAGAGGACGGGGTACCTCCTACACCAAATGCCTGTTTTCAAATTAAACACCCGGGAGTCTACTTCCTGCAAAAGCAAGGACAATCACCTTCAACAGTGTGTCCACTTCAACTTCCAATCTTAAAGACTTGTCTGTCCACCCGGTACTGAAGGCTATCTTCTCCAGGGTAGACAAACAAGAAAACGGCCTGAATGTGATATGCCCTAGAATGCGTGTGGTTTCTTTGCCTCTAGCTTCTGTTTACTTTTATAACACGGCACTTACACAAAATTGCAACTAAAAGCCTGCTATTCTTTACAGTACCAATTTTCAGATCTGTGGGAGTGAATAAGTAACTTTCAGGTATATGATTTGTAAACAAACTACTTTACAAAATTGTTGTCTACGGATGACGACAGCAAGCAGGGGAAAACGGATTAAGTTTTCTTTATGATCATGTTCTTCGAAAACTAAGTTCAAAGATTTTCTTCCTAATTTGTTTAGTTCAAAGGACCTGAGAGATGAAGGCAGAGTTCAAACTTTCTCACGAAACTGCCTCGCTCGTATACGGTGTTTCTGACACTGAACGTTTCGACATTTACTGACTCCCTCGTATAATGTATTAACAATTTTTTGGCCTTCATAGGGCCTTGCATCTTAATATATTTCTCTATGATAAACAACCAGATGCATCAATGTCTCAAATTTATTTTATTGGAGTAACACTCTACATATTTCGGACGGTCTTTCCGTCCATCATCAGGAGTTAAAGACTGTACATTCTGCAACAGGCGTATGTCAAACAGATACTGTTGCAGTATGTACAGTCTTGAACTCCTGATGATGGACGGAAAGACCGTCCGAAGCATGTAGAGAGTTACTCCAATAAAATAAATTCGAGACGTTGATGCATCTGGTTGGTTTTACTATAGAAATATACTGACACTTATATCACTTTCAAAAACACAAAAGAACCCAAGTTCGTGCGCAGTCAGTGCGAGATGCGGGGTGTAAAGAGTGTACTTGCGTGAGCGTGCGTGCACGTGTGCCTACACGTCAGCAGGTATATTGCGTGTGTCACGGAATTAATGAGCAGTAACATAATTCATGGTGACGAGGAAATAATTTATATTAAAGAGTATGTGCATTATTACAGGTATAGATACCTAGAGCCATATTTATGTAAAGTAGAGCAGAATTAATATCCTTCATTTGATTTTAAGGAAAGCTCGAGATGTGTTAATTGTCTACGTCAAAATTACCTCCAGTCATGCATTAAATTACAACATTTATATACTATATTTATATCAGTATTTAACCAACTTGATGCACAAAATTTGTTTCACAATAAGTTTTATTTCATGCCTCTACATGTTTCGAGCACATGTGCTCGAAACATGTTGAGGCATGAAATAAAATTTATTTTGAATAAAAATTTGTGCACCAAGTTGGTTCAATACTGAGATGCACAGTCAGCAAAACGTCAAAATTTGTATACTAATTTGTAGCATGAATTTACGAGCGATATGTAAATAACTTGTTGTACAATCTGAAGAATTATGCGAATTAGAGCATTAATTTTAATAAAATGAAGTTAAGTTTGAATCGATCCCACCTGTAGAATACAAAAAACGCCCTTTTTTTATAAACACCCAGTATTTCTGCTAGTCACCTGAACTATTAATCCAATAGGAATTGTTTTTACCTTATCTGTTAAGGAGCAGGAATTTATAAACGCACAAAACCTTTTGATACACAGACATGTACACAATATTCGCCTTTTATATGTCGTATGTAGGACCTGTTGTAATGTAACTGTAATTATGTGACCAAAGTTGGCCAACGGACCAAACCATGTTATGAGAAAGAGAAGAACCAGCAACCTGAACGTAAATAAATACATTTTATAGCAATAATGACAATGAGAGAGAATTTCTTATTTCCGGGTTTTCCCCCATATCACACCCAGAATCGCTTAGTTTCTGGACATTGTTCATCGTCAGGGGTTTGGACAGTACAAAAAGAAAAACAAACACAAAGCTTAGAAAAATGGATTTGTTTCCGTCCTCAAACAAAACGGTGGTAATATGCCTAAATAACAGAGTCCAGAGATCGACTTATAAAAGCAACCTTACATGCAATGGATTATATACAACATACGTACATGCAATTATTGCCTGTTGGACATTCATTCCTTGAATACTGCTTGTACCATTCATAGTATCAGTGTCGCGAATATATCCAGTGAAAGTAATTGTAGCCTTATAAGCTGAAATTTAAACTACACACGGTACAAACAATATTAAAATTCAGCCCAGAGATTCAGAATATCTCAGTCTAATGCGTCCAAGCAAGTAGGCGTATCACCACCCCTTTACAAACATTCTGTTTCCCAAAGGATGTTCTCAGTTTTTTAATTTTTAAACCCAAAATTTAAGCTGTGTTGAATACTAAATTTCTTAGACTGTCTCTATACTCAACATTATGCCACGTGTGTGACAGAATTACCAAGTATAAAGTAACATTTTACTATAACGTTTTGGTCAAGAAGTTGGTCAGGAACATCTTCAGGCTGCCCACAGGAATGTGGCCTGACAGCGCTATTCTTTTGCACTTCCAGAACAAACATAAGTCAAATGCATCCCGCAGCGCTCTACCCACTCTGCAGTATAACGCATTGATAGAGGCGAAGGCAAAGGCGAAGTGAACGAAGGAGGAAAATAAGAGACGGTTAACCGGTCACCTTATTAAAAACTGATGAACTTGTACCATCAA
>Ga0123352_10016961_pt1 | contig 11609 bp, 7 predicted proteins | sample TergutLab28metaG_FD_89700 | JGI IMG/M metagenome (GOLD analysis project Ga0123352, IMG submission 89700) | Labiotermes labralis P1 segment gut microbial communities from Petit-Saut dam, French Guiana - Lab288 P1 | ecosystem: Host-associated > Arthropoda: Insects > Digestive system > Gut ...
CGAGGCTGAGTGGACCCCGTTCCAGACCCACTACTACTCAGAAAATCTGGTAGCGCCGGGGATCGAACCCGGGACCTCTGTATCTGTAGCCAGAAACTCTGACCACTAGACCACAGAGGCAGTGGTAATGGAAATTAAATTCTATAACATGGGAAATAAGTTTTTGTTCTGTAAGTTTTCATCTACAGGCAATATTCCAGGAATGAATTATGCTCGTGACCCTAAGGGATTATTGTATTTGTACACAACTACAGATATGGACAGTGTTAACTCCAACAGGCAATGGACAGCTGCTAGGGCTACTCACCCCCTTATTATCTGCACCCTTCAGCACACAACAGGTGGCAGTGATGTGGGACCAACCTGCAACACATAGCAGCTTGCCATCTTTCTTTGTGCCACTGCATTAGTGCTGGTCCAGCTTGCTCCTTATCAGGTGAATGGCTGGCAGAACGCACTGCCCACAAGCACACTTCTGGCCCGACACAAAATCAAAGCCCCCGACACGACCGTTACACCGTGGACAGTGCAGGCGCCCTTTCAGCCAACCCTCCTGCAAGAACAACAATTGCCTGCTTTAACTATTGTACTATTCCATTCTGAATATTCATTCTTTGGTATATTTAACAATGCCTACCTTTATCAACACGGTAACATACAACTAAGTATTTACGATGTTATACACTTCCATTCATTCAACTGCCACCCACTAACGGACTGTGCAGCCAGCTTGTGCTGCTCCAAAAACATATGACTGATGCACAATATGGACAAAAAGAACATGGCACACTCCAGTGACTGCCATTACAAGATTTAATTCAAAATGGCTTCAGTTAGGAAGCATAACAGCTTTAAGTTTACAGTGCAAACAACACTCCTCGTGCAAATTCACTATCCTAGCATTGCCATCGGATGTATGTAGCAAATGTGAGCGCTCAGGTTTCCACAGGAATGAAGAAGTCTTCCCACATGTGATGCTGTGTAGTCTGGTAGAACTTTACTAATGCTCCAGAAGAATGCAATGCATTCATATTTAGGGTAGAAGAGTAAGTTAGACAGGAAAATCACAGTAAGATACATGGAAAGGACAGGACATGGTACATGGGATAAAGAGGGAGCGGGATCAAGAGGCAGAGAGGAGGAGATGGTGTGGGAAAATGTTTTCAGAATGTGTAGGGGAAGAGGGAATGGCATATACTTCAATGAATACAGCAGGTCAGCTGGGGAGCAATGAAGATTAAGGAGATGATTAAGGCTACATTTAGGAAATGTAAAGGGGGAGGGGGGTACAAAATTGTATTTCGTTTCAGCAGGTGAAGGCATAAGATAGGTGTGTCCTACAAAAGGGCAGCGAGGCCAAAAGCAAGTACTCACATGCATCACCAGCTGGACATACAGGTATCGGTTGAACAGTAATAGTCACTGCACACAGGAAATTTTACACCAAAGAGAAGACAACTTTTAGCTGGATTTAAAGCAAGCAGGTGTGAACCACAATCACTATCAAGTACACAAATACTTTCCCACTGAAAAACAGTTGCCCTGCACACGTCTAAAATTGTAAACTGACAAACTTGATCACGACGAGGGAGTACAGACCTTGTCCACAAGTGCTCCAATCCAGGCAGGAACCCGATCCTCTTGCATGTAAAACACTGCGGCAAGCTGTACGTTTGGACAGTCCGCGCTGGTGCCATGAGGTTCTCCATGCGCCGTCAGCAGCACGTCATGCTGCGCCACGAGAATATGACGACACTTCCTACATTTTAACGACATCTAAAACGGTAATGTTGCAATAGTGCGTGTCGTACCGTTTAGCCGAGACAGACACCCATCGGGTTTGCGCCGCCCTTTATTGTTACTTGTTCGCCTTAACCTCACAGTCAAAGTCGTACAACAAATGCAGTTGAAGCTTTATCTAACGTAATCCCTATGAAAAATATAATATCTATAAATAAAATTCGCTTCTATACTTAATATAACACGAATCAAAACTGAAAGAAGATAAATAATTCAAGACACTTCTTACATTCAAAGCTTTGTGTCTGCGGTACTGCCAACATCAACGTGCCAAACCGCGACGTATTAATCCGTGTCCGCGAAAAAAGCTTTGGAATGGTGGGTACCATGGATAAGATAATGAGATAAGACGTGACGGTTAGGATCATGTGCGCACCCAGAATTTCTTATTGGACTGTTTGGAGGAGGGGGGCGGCTAACCTTGAGGCTATGTACAATTCATGTCATAAATGTAACAGTAACGTAACATCCCCTTGATTGCAATTGCACTTATATACGTGTTATTACTGTAACAACATGTACATAGATCGTCTAATTTAAATCACAAGGTCTAATCTTTTTACTCCATTCAGTAGATGATTTCGGCTGAAGGGCAAATCACTTACAACGTTAGAGATCATCGTGTGTACAAAATCTGTGTTATTTAAATTTCGATTTTTTTGGGGGGGGGGGGGGTTCCAGGCTGCAGACCTCCCCCCCCCTTGGGTGTACTCCTGGTTAAGATTCATGTTCATGGTAACAGCCAATGGCAGTCAGTGGTACTGCAGCGCACACAGACCAACAATGATGCATGTGTTGACGGAAATCGTTGGAATTGAATGCATCGTCAAACGTTCTTTCCTGACAGCACTGGTGTGTGACAGGGCAACCATTAGCTGACAGACAAACCAAAAAGAAACTGATAAGGTGCATTAAACCAACTGTGCATATCTTTCATATGCTTCAGTACAGGATGAACACAATGATAACGATGATTTACGTTAGAAGTTACTGAGGTGCCAGCTACGCCAGGTGCCGCTGTGAACTCAACTTGCCACCTGTTACAGCTCTTCAGTGCTGAGTTTGTGTGTGACTGACAATGACACAGACGCGCTCATTTCATTTGTCAGACGGATTATTAGACATTCTTGAAGCAGTAAAAATAGAACGCTTTATGCGAGACCGCGTCCGTCTGTGACATAGTGTCACACCGAACTGTATGTCGGCTGTTAATAAAATTTAGTAAGGCAGTCCTTTGCAGAAGTTGTCAGGCATGTTCGAATTTCGTGAATTTTGGGTCAGTTCCAGCGACATTTTACCCACTGGCGTAATTAAAGTTCTGGCTGTGCTGCCATATTGCTTGACTAAGGTAGGTGAAATTCGGTGGGCCTGAAGGATAACTGCAAGCAATGCCACTGAGCCTTTTGAGCCTTATAAACATCGGTGTACTGACAGCCATACTTCAGTTTTCTACTTTCGTTAGATGCATAATCCCCGCTGTGTTTTATCTACAATTAAATATGGGTTATTTTGAGTCAACAACACAACTCTCTTATGTTGTTATCTTTATTTAAGCTGACGACATGTTTCGGCCCTTGCACTGGGCCATCTTCAGGTCACAAGATACATATGTAATATTTTTATGATTCACATGATTTTAATTATGATTCACACTGTATAGTCTTCTCAGTTATATATATTGTGACCTGAAGATGACCCAGTGCAAGGGCCGAAACATGTTGTAAGGTTAAATAAAGATAACAACATAAGATAGTTGTGTTTTGACATAAAAGAACCCCTACTTAATCAGTTTCCAACATTTTCCGTCTTATTTGGAAGAAAAATTGAAATATAAGACGTCTTGAGAATTTTGTGATTTCGAGTTTCATGAACACCTGTAGCACTTGACGGACTTAGCAGTTGTTTCATGAACAGCTATAGCAATTGGCGCACTTAGCAGTTGTTTCATGAACAGCTATAGCACTTGACGCACTTAGCAGATGTTTCATGAACAGCTGTAACACTTGGCGTACTTAGCAGTTGTTTCATGAAGAGCTGTAGCACTTGGCGTAATTAGCAGTTGTTTCCCCACTGTGCACATTTATCATCCGAATTGGCTGGAATTATCAGACCGAAATTCGTGCTCAGAATTTTTATTTTCGTGAAAATCGGCTTAGAAAAGTCTGTGTTTTCTTATGGGCGTAAACGAAATTACATTTACTGATGTGCTGTAAAGCAGCGTGGCTTTTTGAAAGTAAAGAACGCCTTGGTACAACCTCCGTGCCGCGTCACGGAGTGCACCAATGAAGCAGATGTTTGATAAGAACACGTGTGAAAAACACTGCGGTCTGGCTTCACAATTTCCGAGGTTGGTCATTGTGCAGTCTGTCTGACTGAACTGCTCTGTTCTGCCATCTACATGAAAACCTGTTTACTGGAACTGGCTCACCCATCTTTTGTTTGTCCTTTTCACCTGCATTTGCTATAGTGACTGGAATGCAACTGTACCCTGCACTTGGGGACGACATGACGCTTTGGCTTGTCTCGTGTCGCGCCTTGCACCAAAGACACGCAACACAAATCAGTCGAATCTTTAACACAAATGTGTGTGGTGTGTGTGTGGTTTGTGTGTGTGTGGTGTGTGGGTGTGTGTGTGTGTGGGTGGGTGGTGTGTGTGTGGTTTGAGTGTGTGTGTGTGTGGTGTGAGTGAGGGTGTGTGTGTGTGGGTGGTGTGAGTGTGTGTGTGTGTGGGTGTGTGCTCTGCGACACATTGACTGTCGTCACGATCTGTTGACAGTTTGTATATCCTACGGCCTTGTCCGATTCCGATCTATGGAATGTATTTCATATAAATAACAAAATAATTTCCGGTACGAACCACTCGGAAGACACGGGCGTAGATGGGAGGATAGTATTAAGACGGATCTTGAGGAAGTTAGGTAGGTGGCATGGACTGTATTGAGCTGGTTCAGGTTAGGGACAGGTGGTAGTCACTTATAAAAGCGGTAATGAACATTTGGGTTCCGTAAAATGCGGGAAATGTCTTGACTAGCTGAGAACTGGTTAGCTGCTCAAGAAGGTATGTGCTCCACGGAGCAAGTCAGCGAGTAAGTAAGTAAGTAAGCAAGCAAGCAAGCAATTCTGGTACGAGTATCCCAAGTGAGGACACCATCTGGAGCACAGGACGACAGCAGTAAAATACAGTCCGCTCAATACCGCCTCTACTGTGCTCTGTGTGTGCCACATACTATAGCTCTCCTCTGGCGACTGACTCGGTCGGTTCCAGCCAGTTGCTTGGTCTACGTGGAGGGAGGCTGCAGGTTGTCATGGTGACGCTCGAATTTGGAGATTTTAATGCTGGAATGGTAGAACAGGCGACGATGTAGGTCGCCATAGCAACTATGTGATTGATAAGTGCGTGGAAGTGACCATTTGAAGATGAATTTGTTCAAACGGGGGATGATTTTTGTGACGTTTTTCGGATCGTGCCTGGGTATAGGGCTGCTGGTGGCTGCACTTGGAACCAAGTTTTGGATCGTGGCACGTGCCCGCCGGGTCTCAAACCCGGAGGAGTCGGATGGAAGGATACACTTCGGTCTGTTCGAAGGGAAGAAGGAACTGAATGTGGCGTACGGCTGGAGGACGTATGATGTCAGTGGTGAGTTGGGAGTATCAACTGCAGCCGTTACTTGGCGTGCTGCCTGCAGGAAGTAGTCGGTTTCGATTTAAAGATAATCTGACACCCTGGAAGTGGAGAGGAAAACCAAGGACCCTAGGCTGTGCGTCCTATGTGCTCTGGGGCTTGCCGCGAGTGGCAACATGAAATGGGTTAGTTTAGGTTGCAAACAGGAGTTTCTGTAGCTACGGGTCCTTAGTTTGACCCTAGACTCACAAGTGGGACATGCTCCTGGGGTCAAACCAGCAGCACGTAGCGCTCGCTCGCTGCTTGCTGCACGTTTCTGTAGCTGCACCGAGTTTTTGCTCACACGCAAGACATTTCTGCAAATGTTGCTTTATATTGAGTTGTACATATTTAAAAACGGCATATCAACTGACTAACACCGTATTTGACGATCGTTTCGAAAAGTTAACGGGCACTGAAAATTCGAATCTCTGCAGGGAATTTGTTTGTGCAGCCGAAAATTGGAATTTGTTGAGTTGCAACTAGACATCGGTGTCTTTAATAATTGCCCTGTGGGCGGGACATTTTTGGTGTGGTGAAGGAAGTTATGCTGGTGAAAGATGAAACACAAACTTTCGTTACCTTGCAGACAAGAGCCCACCACTAGTGTCTGTTCTGAGACGGATGACGCCCATCCACACAATAAATTTTAATCTACGCCCGCCCACTTCTGGGTGCAGAATTTTGTGTTCCAGTTTGCTATCCAAAAATATAAAGATCAAAATATACAGAAATATAATATTTGCATGTTGTTTTGTGTGGGTGTGAAACTTGGTCTCGCACGTTGAGGGAGGAACGTAGACTGAGGGTGTTCGAGAATAGGGTGCTGAGGGAGATCGTTGGGCCTAAGGTATGGGGTAACAGGGGAGTGGAGAAGACTACACAATTAGGAGCTTTGTGAACTGTACTGCTCACCAAATAACATTCGGGTGAACAAATCCAGAAAAATAAGATGGGCGGAGAATGTGGCATGTATGGGGGAGGTGGGAGGTGCATACAGGGTTTGGTGGGGAGACCTGATGGAAAGAAACGAACTGGAAGATACAGGAGGATAATGCTAAACAGGATTTTCAAGAAGTGGGAAGGGCATGGATTGGATTGATCTGGCTCTGGATGGGGAGAGGCGGCGGGCTGTTGTGAATGCGGAAATTAAAATTCGGGTTGAATAAAATGCGGGATACTTATTACTAACTTAGGAAATATTTGCTGTCAAGAAGGATTGTGCTCCATCGAGTTAGTTAGGGATTTGGTTGGTTGGTTCGTCACTTCTTCCCACTGCGGTCCAAATAACCTCCACAGTCCCAACTCTTCAGGCCTATACACAATGTCAGCTGCTCACCTCACAGTAATCAGTACACAAATCAACAGAAGTGCACGGCGTCACTTCCCGGAACACAGTGGCTTGACCCTAACCTAAGGGTCACAAACACCAGAACGGTCGTTATGTTGAAGTTTGTGTGTTTTGTGTGTCTCTGATCTCATTTGTGTGCCTGCCATCTTATTTGTGTGCCTGCGAACTTATTTGTGTATCTGTGATCTTATTTGTGTACCTGTGATTTTATTTGCGTGTCTGTAATCTAATTTGTGTGTCTGTGATCTTATTTGTGTGTCTATGATCTTATTTGTGTGTTTGTGATTTTATTTGCGTGTCTGTGATCTAATTTGTGTGTCTGTGATCTTATTTGTGTGTCTGTGATTTAATTTGTGTGTCTGTAATCTTATTTGTGTGTCTCCTATCTCATTTGTGTGCCTGCGATCTTATTTGTGTGCCTGCGATCTTATTTGTGTATCTGTGATTTTATTTGTGTATATGTGATTTTATTTGTGTGTCTGTGATCCAATTTGTGTGTCTGTGATCTTATTTGTGTGTCTGTGATCTAATTTGTGTGTCTGTGATCTTATTTCTGTGTCTGTGATCTTATTTGTGTGCCTGTGATTTCATTTGCATGTCTGTGATCTAATTTGTGTGCCTGTGATCTTATTTGCATGTCTATGATCTTATTTGCGTCTCTGTGATTTTATTTGTGTGTCAGTGATCTTATTTGTGTGTCTGTGATCTTATTTGTCTGTCTATGATTGTATTTGTGTGTCTGTTATCTTATTTGTGTTTCTGTAATCTTATTTGCATGTGTGATCTAATTTGTGTGCCTGTAATCTTATTTGTGTGTGTGTGTGATCTAATTTGTGTGTCTGTGATTTTATTTGCGTGTCTGTGATCTTATTTGTGTGTCTGTGATCTTATTTGTGTGTCTGCGATTTTATTTGTGTGTCTGCGATCTTATTTGTGTTTCTGTAATCTTATTTGCGTGTGTGATCTAATTTGTGTGTCTGTAATCTTATTTGTGTGTCTGTGATCTAATTTGTGTGTCTGTGATCTTATTTTTGTGTCTGTGATCTTATTTGTGTGCCGGTGATCTTATTTGCATGTCTGTGATCTAATTTGTGTGTCTGTGATCTTATTTGCATGTCTGTGATCTAATTTGTGTGTCTTTGATCTTATTTGCGTGTCTGTGCTCTTATTTGTGTGTCTGTCATCTTATTTGTGAGTCTGTGATTTTGTTTGTGTGTCTGCGATTTAATTTGTGTGTCTGTGATCTTATTTGTGTTTCTGTGATCTAATTTGTGTGCCTGTGATCTTATTTGCGTATCTGTGATCTTATTTGATTGTCTGTGATCTTATTTACATGTCTGTGATCTTATTTGTGTGTCTGTTATCTTATTAGTGTTTCTGTGATCTAATTTGTGTGTCTGTGATCTTATATGCATGTCTGTGATCTAATTTGTGTGTCTGTGATCTTATTTGTGTGTCTGTGATCTAATGTGTGTGTCTGTGATCTAATTTGTGTGTCTGTGATCTAATTTGTGTGTCTGTGATCTAATGTGTGTGTCTGTGATCTAATTTGTGTGTCTGTGATCTAATTTGTGTGTCTGTGATCTTATTTGTGTCTGTGATATTATTTGTGTGTCTGTGATTTAATTTGCCTGTCTGTGATCTTATTTGTGTGTCTGTAATCTTATTTGCGTGTGTGATCTAAATTGTGTGTCTGTGAGTTTATTTGTGTGTCTGTAATCTTATTTGCTTGTGTGATCTAATTTGTGTGTCTGTGATCTTATTTGTGAGTCTGTAATCTTATTTGTGTGTCTGTAATCTTATTTTTGTCAGTGATCTTATTTGTGTGTCTGTGATCTAATTTGTGGCTGTGATCTTATTTGTGTGTCTGTGATCTTATTTGTGTGTCAGTGATCTTATTTGCGTGTGTGATCTAATTTGTGTGTGACTGTGATCTTATTTGTGTGTATGTGATCTTATTTGTGTCAGTGATCTTATTTGTGTGTTTGTGATCTCATTTGCATGTCTGTGATCTAATTTGTGGCTGTGCTCTTGTTTGTGTGTCTGTGATCTTATTTGTGTTTCTGTGATCTGATTTGTGTGTCTGTGATCCTATTTGTGTGTCTCGTTGTGCACGAGTCAGACACACCGGTCAGCCCTCACAGTGACAGTTGTTGACAACAGAGAAGTGGGCAACAGCGCTGAAGCAACTGTAGCGGCGGACATTCGCTGAATTCAATGTTATCTTAACTTCGTGTTTTTACCGTCAACTACTAAAGGCTCTCCCAAATATTTGACCACTCTTGCATTCTCGAAGAATATATTGCCTTTCCCATTACCGCCGGTTTGTTGCCCCTCTCGTTCAAGCTACATGTCCTCCCCAACTCAGCCAAACGTTACGCGAGAGAATTTCAGCAGGCGGTAAGCGACCGACGGCGCAGTCTGTGGGGGAATATTATTAAAAATGTGTTATGTCGTCACATTGACGCACCGTCGCTTATTTTGCGCACTGTCCACTGTCCAAGATACGTCAAAAAATGCCTCACTGCTGTCCCTGATGGTCAGCTGACCAGCACAGAGCGCACTCACTTCCGGTTCACGGCCCACACGAACCGGACCGTGACCCGCCGCGATGCTCCACTTCCTGTCGCGTGTCGCCTGTTCCCATTACATCAAACCCAGTTGGTTGGTGTGACGCCTGGAACGATCGAGGCCAGTTCGGACGGAGGTTTGTTTTCTGGCTCGCCTTCACGTTGGTTTCTTAAAATAAGAAGTTGGTGATGTCACTTCGTGCAGCAATCAGCTTCAAGCTCCGGCCATGCTGTCAGTGACCGCAATTTCAGCGACCCAGTGCTGTATCGTGCTTATTGTTTGTATGAGGATAGCTGACTGACTGCTGACTGACTGCCTAACTGACTGACTAACTAACAAACCGAACGACCCGGTAGGCAACTCCATAGGGCAGAGTCCTTCAGAAGCTAACAGGTGCTCAGATATCCAAGACCCTGCCCAATATTTATGACAGCTGTGGGCGCATTGCTGTGTTGCCAACAGCCCACAGCTGTTCCTGCCCTCAGCCACATTACCCCAGTTCACACGTTGCAATATTACGCATCCTTCCATCTATTGCTAGGTCTCCCAGCTGGCCACTTTCTTTCACCTTATAACAAAGCGCACGTCTATAAAACGGTTAGGAGCATGCGCAGTGCTGCAGCGTCCACAGCAACAGAGCGCCGGTTTGTCAGCATGTCGTGGCGTCAGTTTGCAGAACTGGACACCTTGTGTCAGTTTCCCACAGCGCGGTCCGCGAACTGCCGATGACACGTGAAGTGTTTCAGGAACAAAGAGACGTGAGGTGGCCAGCAGTTGGGCTGCCGAGCGACCGCAGTCCGGGCCGGCTCTGGGGCATAGGCTGTCTGAGGTAAAGCGGCCGGTGGTGCAACTGAATGCTCACCGAGATTAAGAATTGGTGGTGCTACGCCTCCACGCCCCCTACATGCCGTCACGGTGTGCAGAGGGACAGCTGTGTCTTTACCTTGGTTTCGGCAGGCAGGCGTTCACCAACAGTGACAGAACAACACCGCTGGACTGCAGAACTGTGTTCTTCTGGGTTGTTTCGCACCGAGTGGTGGTCTGGAGGCAGCATCTTAGAGTCAGGTCGTGCCGCACTGTTAGTAAGGGACTACCACTATCGTTACGTAACAGCCCGGAAGAGCGCAGTTATCAAATACACTGCTCGTGACGGCTCACGTCCCGGGCAGACTAAAATGACGTCATTTCAAACGAAGTAAATTCAAAGTTTTCGATGTAGAACAGGGCTGACGAGCATTTTTGAGGAAGGGGGTGCCCAGATTGCGGATAATTGTCGGAGAATTTCTTTTCGCTTACAGTACCACATTTTCGGTTATTCCACAGACTTCGTAGCTGCTGGCCGGCCGTCCCTTAGACCGGTCCTGTGCAAACTGTCAATCAGCACAGTATTGCTTATTCTACATTACAGGAATTGCAAACATACAAAACAGCATCGCGGATCCCTGGCCAGGCCTGGCGGACCCCTCAACGTCTTGAGAACCGCCGATCTGGCGCGCATTTTGTGAACAAGTGACACTCTCTCGCAAACTGTAGTGTTGGCTTTCACAGTGTGGGACTTAGACACAGAGAGCAGCTCGCAATACAATAAGGACTGTCCTGCAGCAGCACGTAGACAGCTGGTCACGATCTGTTACAGTCACTTGTACCCTTACATTGTTACACTCTCATTTGTCCGTGCCACTGGAGGACAAGCTCCACTTGTTCCGCTTCCTGCTGACTATTTCTAATGTCACACTTTGCTGCTCGCTTCCATTTTTTAGTCCCTGCGTACCGCTGTGTGAGCCAACATGGCAGTCTAATGTACTAGCAATAACAGCAATGCAGTATGTACAGTTGGCTGTGTCACAGCTGGATACAGCAGTGCAGTATATACAGCTGGCTGTGTCACAGCTACATACAGCAGTGCAGTATTTACAGTTGGCTGTGTCACAGCTTGATACAGCAGTGCAGTATATACAGTTGGCTGTGTCACAGCTGGATACAGCAGTGCAGTATATACAGCTGGCTGTGTCACAGCTGGATACAGCGGTGCAGTATATACAGTTGGCCGTGTCACAGCTGGATACAGCGGTGCAGTATATACAGCTGGCTGTGTCACAGCTGGATACAGCGGTGCAGTATATACAGCTGGCTGTGTCACAGCTACATACAGCAGTGCAGTATTTACAGTTGGCTGTGTCACAGCTTGATACAGCAGTGCAGTATATACAGTTGGCTGTGTCACAG
>Ga0123352_10016963_pt1 | contig 11608 bp, 6 predicted proteins | sample TergutLab28metaG_FD_89700 | JGI IMG/M metagenome (GOLD analysis project Ga0123352, IMG submission 89700) | Labiotermes labralis P1 segment gut microbial communities from Petit-Saut dam, French Guiana - Lab288 P1 | ecosystem: Host-associated > Arthropoda: Insects > Digestive system > Gut ...
GGGGGGGGGGGGTGCTTGATAATAAGAGTGTTTTCTTGTTACATCGTATTGCGAAGTGCTAGAGAACTAAACTTTTGCGTATGGGCTGGGAGACTTTAGTCAATAAATTAACAGCCCACGGGGTGGAAATGTGAATTTGCACCAGCCTTCCTTCTTATTTTATTTAATTGTTGTGTAATTAATGACGCCGTCAGTAACTCCTGCCATATAGCGTCAGATGCTTAAGTCTTTAGTGAGTAATGATTGGACAGGTGTGGAAGGAATCAGCCATGATGTAAGTTAAGGAATAGTCCTGTCATTTACCTGCCGGGACTAAGGATACGACAGAAATACTTAGATAAGTCTGTGTGTCGGTCTAGATTTGTACTGGGAACCTTTAGGATACAGGTCAATTGTTATCGCATGAAACCAGCTTCATTTCTGTTGCAGTGTGACCGCTCCAAATGTATTTTATGCAGAACTGTATGATAACTTTTCTTAGTTATTCTGTGATTTGTTTCAACAATGGAGGGAATTTGTGGTATGTAGACAGAATTTTAGATTTAAATGAGATGCACTGTGTTGGTATTTGGATTGAGACCCGGAACGCAGATTCTCAATTTTTTTTTCCACGATCCCCAAATCGTGATATTGATCGAGCGACCTAAATAGTACAAATATTGTCGTCTACATACGTACACACATACGTCTATCCATCCATCCATTCATCCATCCATCCATCTATCCACCTATGCATTCATACATACTTACATGCATATATAACGTACTACGATGATTGCTTAGTGTGAGAATTCGTGACCTGTCAGAAGGACCTTGAGTCGTGACTCTGAGCTGGAGAATCCCTGTTCTGGAGACAAGAATTTTTGTGTTATGTATTTTGCTTGTCGTTGGCACTATCCTTGAAGTTTATGGAAGGGCGTAAATACATCACATTCTTGCAATATAACAGACGGCAGAAATTATACATATGCCTATATGATTAGTGCCCAGTGCCGGTCGCATGAGTTACAGTTCTTGTTACGTACGACGGGGCGCACCATACGATAGACTGGCACACTGTTTACTGGCTGCTGCCAGTGTGTAATAGTGGATACTAATATTATGTTTGATACATTGGTTGCAGTTGGCTATTTTTGTAACGCAGTCTTACACTCAACAGCGTTTGTGATCTGAGTGTTATCGATAAGAGAGCCGGGGTTGCGTAGGGAGTAGCTGGACATCTGAGATGCCTTGGTTCGATTCCCGACAGACACAAGAGATTTTTCTCTTCTGAGAGCGTCCAGATCGGCCTTGATGCTCACCCAGCCCTGCTACTCAGCGGGTACGGAATGCTGTTTCAAAAGGGGTAAGGAGGCCGGGACTCGAATGTGACTGCTCGCCTCCCGTCTAGTTCGGAGATTAATAGTGAGTGGAGATAGGACTCCACTGTCCCATGGTTTCATGTTGTGCACAGGGATAACTTTATCTTTAAATGTTGTTACAGCATATTATACTTGTCACAAACACGGAACAGTTTGCTGGGCTGTGCCGACTCTTCGGTCACTCCTTCGCCTCTTACATTCCTGAGATTGAAGGCTGTGAACGATTCCAGTTTCGAACTCCTGTACCGCAGTCTGCAGGTGACGGTGCGTTCTTTCAAGGCAACTGACTTTTGCTTCTTTGTCATATTTGATTGGTTTCGATTTCTGGAGCGAATAACGTCCGCGCTTTGTTTCGAACAACCTTTTCTTGAAGTTTTATATTCCAATTGTTTTTGTTAAACACTTATTTAAGTTTTTGTTGTGTCTGTTTCTTTCACTGGAAAACATAGAGAAAAAGAGCCTGTTCTAATTTCTGTGCCTTTTCTGGTTGGAGCACGTACTGTGCGGTATTGTACGCTGGATGTGTTACGCACTGCTGGTGATATAGACAGACGGACTCAGCAAATGGCACAAGTCTTCCGCGTTCCCATGCATCTGGACCTGGTCTCATTGTCGTTCATTGCTATAGAATACCGTTCCTTACCAGCATACTATGGACAATTGCACGGTGGTTGGGCTGCTTTGCCAGACATCCTCGGCTCGCCAAGATACTCCGGGTTTATTCTGGTGTAACAGCTGGTCTTTGAAGACAGCAGTTTGTAATGTACATGGGTTCCGTCTGTGGTTTATAGTCGGGAACATTGCATACAGCGCCAGTGTTCGTTTTAGGCTTCGGTCGTTGGAACAGTATTTTGTTTTAGGGCAGACTGCGCGTAGTTTGACTGACGAAGTGTGTCTTATGTTTGATCACATGAGCTTCTCTGAATGGTCTGGTAACCAGGCATATTATTATTATTATTATTGTTATCATCATCATCATAATCGTCATCTTCTTTATGCAGGGTATTTATACTTATATTCCTGAGACAAACTATGTCCCTAGGGAATACAGTGTTGCAGCTATTCTGTCGTTACTATTCATGGTGCTTATATCGCTAGTTCATGTGTTGACTGTATTGTACTTTTACATTAGTACTTTCCGAAGTATGTGTGCAGTGCTCAATATGGCTCTTTTCTGTAGTTCCTTGACTTCATGGTTTCCTGGTATGTTGCTCACGTATTTTCTGAATGACTTTGAAATAGTCCCAGTCGCCTCTATTATTACTGGCATCACCTTTGTCTTTACATTCCACATGCGCTGTATTTCTATTATAAGGTATTTATATTTTAGAATCTTCTCAGCTTCTTTTTTAATCACATTTCTGTCTCCTGAAATTGCAACGTCTATTAACATACATGTTACCTTTTCATTATCACGGATTATGATGTCTGGTTTGTTGTTGGGGATGGTTCTGTCAGTTTGTACTTGTTGATTCCACAGTATGGTTACCTTACCTCCTTTACTTGTATCTACTGATTTTGGTACATTTTCATACCAGTGTTGTTTGTCCAATTGTACCCCTGCTTCCCTGCATATGTTGAAGTGTAGTTGTGCACACACTCTATCAAGTCTTTTTATCTACTGTTCTTTTGCCAGTACTGGGCATGCTGATATGTGGTCTATTGTCTCATCAAATTGTTGGCAAAGTCTGCATTTGCTATTTGTCTCTGTGTTCAATATTTTTGTTGCGTAATATTTTGTTTGTAGCGCCTGGTCTTGTGCTGCCTCTATTTCACTTTCAGTTTCTGCTTTTAGGTCTCCTTCGATAGCCAGAGGAACGTGTCTTCTTAACTAATAAGCTGTCTATCTATATTTCTAATGTACATCCCATGCATTAATTTGTTTTTCCATTTATTCTTTAAAAACTCTCCCAATCTTGCCTTTGTGTGTTGTATTCCATTCTGTTTTGCGTCACTCTTCTCATCTGGTTGACTTAATTCTTCTGTAATCTTTGCTGCTGTCTTAATTGTTGAGTTCATATTTGGTTGCGTGCTTTCATGGCTTTTGACAATGTTTACAAACTAGTCTTCTTTATAATTTATGCTAAGATATCCTGCAGTATTAATTATTTCTGCTTTATATGCCGCTTCGATTTGTACCAGTCCTCTCCCTCCTTCTTTCCTCTTTACATATAGCCTGTCTATGTCAGCTTTTGGATGATGCGTTTTGTACATCGTTAGCATCTTTATAGTTTTCCTGTCAATATTTTTTATTTCTTCAGTTCTCCATTCAATTATACCAAAACTGTATCTCAATACTGGGACAGCTAGTGCTCCAATTGCTGTAATTTTATTCCTGGCTTTCAGTTTAGATTTCAGTATCATTCTTAATCTCCTGCTGTTTTCCTGTTTCAATCTTTCTTTCATTTGTTCATGTTTTATGCCTTCACTTTCCTCAATTCCCAGGTACATGTACGTTTTTCCATGTTCTAGCTCTTGTATTTCTCTGTTGATGGCGATCACTAAATTTTACGAGTGAGCTAGTTTGCCTCTCTTAAATGCAATCTTGGCACATTTTTCAAGTCCAGATTCCATATGGACATAATCGCTGAAGGTTTTAACTGTTTGTATTTGTTTTTGGAGCTCTTCCTGTGATTTAGCAACCAGCTTCAAATCATCCATGTAAAGTAGGTGTGATATTTTTTCTTTGTTGTGTGCTCTTCGTATCCTGTTTTCAACCTATTCAGCTGTTCAGTTAGAGGGATTAAGCAAATGCAAAATAGCAGTGGTGATAGTGAGTCTCCTTGCAATAGTCCACATTATATTTTTATGTCTTCTGTTTTTGTTAGCTTATTTTCTGCGTGTAGGCGCATGCGTGTTCTCCAGTAGCTCATGACCTTCTTGGTGAATAATATAACTTGATTGTTGATCCCAGTTAACTCTAGGGATTTGATTGTCCAACTGTGTGGCGCCCTGTCGAAAGCTTTCTGTTAATCAATCCATGCCATACACAATTTTTTTTTCTTGCGTCTACATTCTTGTAGTATTTCTTTTGAAATTAGCAGCTGATCTTTGCATACTTTTGATCCGCTGCAGCACCCTTTTTGTTCTTTTGGCATCAGATTTTCATCATCCATATATTTTTGCATACTTCTGCTTATAAGAGATGTAATGAGTTTGTGTATTGTAGACAGACAAGTCACAGGTCTGTAATTCTTTGGATTTTCAGTGTTCTCGTTTTTTTTTTTTGTTATAAGGAATGTTACTCCTGCCGTTAACCACCCCGGTTTTTGATCATCTTCAATTAATTTTATTATTATGTTTATTTTAAGTAAAATCGACAAAATTTTAACAACACGGGTGGATTATCTATATTATTGTTTCCATTTTTGGACGACCGAGTAATTGTTAATTCCCGGCTGAAGTAAGAGAATTTTTTCTTCTCCAAATCGTCCGGACTGGTGTTAGTGCCCACCCATCCTCCTGTTCATTGGTAGCGGCAACGGTCGCAGTATGAAGCTGACAACTATTCATGTAGGTCAAAGGTTAAGAACGGGTGTTTCTAACCTCCACAGCCCCATATGCCTGTATGGGGCATGCGCAGGGCCAACTTTACCATTATTATTGTTATTAATTACAACACAGCATGATATCCATTCTACGAGAATAGCATTCCATTCTCACGTTAAGACTGTCCAAAACTTCAGCAACTACGTAAGTGCCGTTAAAATTAATTTAGGCTATGCTTTGTAATTTGTAGTGAAATTTCGGCTTCTTCGTATAAAAGATACTCACATATACGCCCGGAGAGGTTATAGGCTATGTATATTGCTTAAAACACGTATGTTTCCTAAACAGGTTCACATCGTGTTCTCAGGTTTCCGTAGCAGCGTTATCTATTTTTCCCTTCACATATTTGTATCGGAGGAACGTGCCTAACTATAGTAATTATGAAAGCAGGTACTGCGTTGTCTTCTAGCCGCAGGCTCCCTACAAGTAGACCGATTTAAGTCGAACTGTTCAGAATGGTCGAAACCACGGAGAGTCAATCCGCAGTACGCTAGGGTGATTCGGCTCTGAAGAATAACAGTTGTGGTTTTCTGTGGGTTGGGTATGATATTAGCGCGTCATTTTTTTTTTTTTTATTTAAGTTCAAGAATCATTGCGGAGGGATACCATTTTTACTTTTTAGCGAACATATTTCACAAAAGCCCCTTGTCTTTGAAGTTCTAAACCGCCTATAGCGGATATCTTGGGAATGTGAACAGTCGTTGCAATAAGTTACCCTAAGTCTCCAAAAATATGAAGGCGAACCCATATCCTTGAGACAACTGGTGAGCTGCGATTTGTTCAGAGTTGTACTGTACATAATAGGCCGACTGTATCAGGTATTTATGTTGCAGATAAATTTAGTGATTTCTTATGTTTGTTGGACCGTGCATCATCTTGATAGTTGAATAAAGAGAGACCAACTTGATGTCACTTGCTTTTTTATTTCATTATTTGATACTCAACATGTTTCGGAGTAGTGCTTCAGCCTGGATACGGATACCACACCACCCCAGCCGAACCACAACGTAACACCAACACGCATCGAACCAGAGTAATACAACCCCTGAAAAAACTCAACACATAAGTCACAAGCTCCTGAGGATGGATGTATTAACATCCGAAACATGTTGAGCATTAAATAATGAAATAAAAAAGCAAGTGACATCAAGTTGGGCTCTCTTTATTCAGCTTGGTAGTTTCTGTTAGCGTAAACCAGGTACTCATATCGTTATTGCATTGGTAATGCAGCGTAATTAACGATAATTTTTTACTCCGTACTCATTCTGGAATTGAAATCGCGTGAGATATGTACGGTGCCTGTAAAACTATCAGTATGCCTCAGTTATTCTGAATGTGTAGGTTTCAGTAGATCCTAATGTGTATGAAGTGGAAGGTTATAAATATAAACAGTATACAGTCAAACACAACTCAGTAATTTTATTAAGGTGCATTTCTTACATTTTTTCGTTCAACGACATGTTTTGGCTCTAGTTATGAGCCATCTTAAGGTTGATTACTTTTCTTGGTAAAGTAAAATATACAATAAACGATGCTATTGTTATTGTTACCTGCGAGATCTCTTATAACATATACAAATTTTAACATTGATTCCACTGTATAGTAGTATTAAAATTAAGTTAGTGGCAGTTAATTATATAGAATATTAAAATTACAGGGTATTATAATCATGGAATGTGGTGTGGGTACTAAAAATTATTCTATTTAACTGTGTTTATGGATTCTTCATTGATGCAGTGGTTTTTTGTGACGATGTAACATAGGTCTATGGAAGTTATCGGAAGTTTGTTGACCTTCTGTGATGGCACGTTTTGGTCGTTGGTAATTGATGTATATACTTATATATACACCTTAATAAAAATCATTGAGTTGTGTTTGACTATATACTTTGTTTATATTTATAATTCTATAAAACAACGGGGATTTCTGACCTGAAAATGGAAGGTGTTGGTCACTGTCTGCATCAGCGTGCTTGCCTTATACCACGAAGTTAAATGCTCTGTTGAAGGGCGTACAGTCCGTTACACTTCTGTCTTTATTAATACCAGTTTGTCGCAGAACGGAACTACATTATGGATAACACACGGTAAAGCTACTTACTAGACGCTACGAATGTCTGACGTCTTGCCTTGTCTTTTCTGAGTGAGCTGTGCTGTGTGGGGGTAATTCAGGGACATAAAGCGGTAATGTGAGATGCTGCAGTGACGTTTTTTGTTCAGCTGTAGTAAGTTCTGATAAATTACGTCAGTTAGTGCGATGTGGAGGGGCGGACACAACGTGTTTGGCGTACACGTTTACTTCAGTGGCGCGGGGTCGAATTTTTCGATTATTATTTACCGACAAATGCGAAATACAGTATAGTTGGAACGTTAGGTAGTTGATGCATAAATCAAAACTGGTTACTAAACGCGCGTGCGTATGGAGCCAGTAAGCAAGTTGTCTAGCTCGCCACGCATCTGTAAAGACTTGTTTAGAAATGAGGGGTTTTGTATTTATGCTATAGTTTTCTGGGGTAGCGTATTCCCTGAAGATGGAATCATTATCTTTCTCCAGAAGGTGCTAACACCTACTGTATTGCACAGGGTTGTATAGAAGACCGAAATACATATCCTCGACGCCATTAAAGTTTCAGGTGTAATCTATTTTTGTGGTTTATTCATTGACACGTCGGATACGCCTTTTGTATTGGATTGTGAGAGAACTCGTTTTCTTCCTTTGATAATTTGAGGAACGAAGTGGAGGAATTGAAAGTGCAGCGTTAGTGCAAGTTTTGAGTTTCTTCCAGCGTGTTGAATATTGCAGTATTCTGCGATATGACATCCCCTAAACTGGTACAACGCTGACTATATACCAATATACTATGTACCAATCTACACGGCGCCATTTCCTGTAAGACTGGTATATACAGTATCAATATTTTCAATTGTTTTCCTATTTAGGGTTCGATCGATAGCTTTTATCCCCACCCAAGTTTAAAACGCTACATCGTTTCGGTATAATGTAGCATGCAACCTGCTAGCAACGTGTCGGCTTGGACCGTCGTAACGGGATCCTTGACCGGCACCGTCTTCATTGGCTGTGGTATGCCTCGTGACCCATTCAGCTACTATACCGCCCGACGTTCCGCATAACACGTGCCACTCGGCTCGTCTGTCTTGCCATGCTATGACATTCTGCTTCGTAGGATTCTAGTTCATGCTGACACCGTGACGTGGAATTACACCCAACTGCCATGCTAGACATTGCCCTTTAGGATTTGGACTTTACGAATGTAGCCTTTTTGGCTACTTAAACGTGTTAGTGCACTAAGCAACTGCAGTTAAATTACCCAGCATGAAATTAAAAATAGGTAATTCCGTAACGTCTCGTCTCTTTTAAGTTAGGTGATGATCATGAGTAATGCCGAGCGATGTTATTCTGATTCACTGTTTTTATTACCTTAGGATTTACAGTGTAATGTGTGTGTGTGTGTGTGTGTGTATATATATTACCTTTCATTTCGAGAAAAGGATATATTGACTTCTATGTCACATTAAGCTGAACTGTCTGTGTAGGAGCAAACTTAATTAGATTTTCCGCATTTGAAACCACTACAATAAGACAAAGAAGTAAGGCGGATTTAAAACTGAATTTGTAAAGACGTATGACGAGTTCACCAGCATTTTGTGCGTTGCTGGGGTAAAGCATGGGGATGCTTTGTTGCTTATACGTACATTTGAAAAATAGAGAAGACTAACATTTGCTGCAACTGAGGAATAATTTTGCTCTTGCATCAGACTTAAGAGCCGCAGATACTGGAAGTCTGTTTAAGTAACCAGTGGCCTGTGTGTGCGTGCGCAACACACCGTGAAGAGCAAACATTGTTTATAACAGCGGATATATACAGAATGCTTTTCCAGCCTTGTCTTTGTGCCGACTGTCTTCATAGAAAATAACCTCTGGTATCCAGAGAAGTAGACTGGGAAACCCTGCATTCTGATGGAGACGTGGTAATAAAGAGAAAAAATCCCAAAAGCTTCGACTGAAACTCCAGTCCGTAACTCCATCACTTTTCAGTTTTATCAAATTTCCATATTGAATGGGCCCCATGTCGTGATGGCATGACGTTTGCTATGGATCGAGGCTTGGGAAACGGTGAGTGAGGACTTGCGGACATCCCACAATGGGCTATCCTTCTGCTTGGGAGTTTGGGAAAGTGGCTAATGACCCCTGATCCTAACAACATGGTACGAAGTGTTACACAGGCCCATGAACTTGGTCAGTTCTTGTGAACACAATAGCAGTTTGAAGCACATTGTTTACTGTACGAACAGCTTAGCTTAACATCACAAAGCCGCGAGTTTTGTCCACAGAATAATAGTGATTATTCCTCTAAGCAGCATTAACCAACAGATCTGCGTCATGTAGGCACAGTGCGCTTTGTGATAAGTGCAGTATATGGACTGGATCTTTGAATGTTATTTAGATTAATGTTTTGCGTGAAAGGGACGATAAATCTTTGTGCTTTTCAAAAGATATTGTATTACTTGACAAAATCCGTGAGTTCTGCTTCTCGTGAGCGCCTCTGTTCCACATTGTTTCTAAATTACTCTCCAACAGAAAGAGCTGAACTTCACAGCAAATTCTATTTGGACAAGACACTCGGCTTTGATTCAAACTGTCAGCGCATAACACTTCCAGAGAGATAGACAGAATAAATACCAGGCAAAGGTTGTGTTTTGCTGTGTGCTGTTGTGATATGTAATTTGCTCTATTTTTAAACATGAAATGCATTAGTGGACCAGAAATATAATTGTATAGTTGTTGTTCCTCCAGGCAGGCACGTTCAGCTGTTACTTTCGGTAGCCGTCATTGAATAATCGTGTAGGTAATCATTGTGCAGAGATGTGCATGGACCTCGCTGCCACCGTTATGTTCAGGACCTATCACGCGAAGAACTGCGGATCGTATAGGTGATTATACCTTACGCCATATGTTTGTCACCACTGTAAGGATAAGCCTTCAAATAACTTCTGCCGTTCCCGGTCCAGATATTTTTCCCGTGTATTTTATTTGTCTGGTCATGATGGTTAATTGATAGAAGTGGCGCTTTGATTAGTTCTACATCCTCAATAAACTTACTGTAACAAAATAATCCTTTTCTATGCGCTAAGTATATGACGGGCGTGACGAGTGAGACTGAAGGGATGTTGAGGCAGACTGCGAAACGCGTATCTTTATTCGTATGTAGTCCTTTACGTCTAAGCGTTAAAGAGGCAAGATTCGTCAAATTCCGTCGAAGACGAAGTTGTGGCTAGTCCCCGAATTCTCCAAATGCGCACACGTAATGCCGAATACAATAAGGTGTAGTCTGTGTTACTTTTTATGTACCGACAGTCAAGTGACGTGAAACACGATGCATGCTGTTTACAACGTCAAAGTATAGTAAAGTAAACTTCACCAGCTACCCATTAATTAGATCGAACGTTGCGCATGGCGTGAAAATCAGGTACAACTTTGTAGTTCGTGTTATCATTATTATTATCATCACATACTACAGTGTTTGCCGTAATGTGGGGAAAAAAACCGCTGCGATTAAATCTAAGGCACACCAAACATGTAGAAACTTGCATCAGAGAAACTGACAGAGATTATGGTGCCGGCATAGGAGTCGAAACGTATTTATGGAAGTACAATACTTGTTACATTCATCGTGATAAATGTCATTGGTATTTTTCATAAAAATGGAAAAAAAAACAACTATAATCACACGGTACCATTCTTCATAGTTTCTGTTAAAAACAAACCAGAGGAACGTGTTAATGACAGTCCTCCGATGTTTCGTGTCCTGCCTTTTCTTGATGCGGAATGAGAACATTATGTAAAGTCGTGTCACTTCTGACTTGCACTGTGCAGTGCAACAGCTGTTTGGCCCAACTTACTGGCGAACGAATTCTTGAAGAAGTGTCGTTACGTGCTTCCAAGCAGTGTTAAAGTTACGTGGTCACGAACTGTAGGCACATTCCTAGTCACATCTTTTAGTAGAGTCGACCTTGTACTAGATTAACAGCTCTACTCGAATATACGTATGCGTACCTTATAAGCCTTAATGATCTCTCTCCCATTTTTTTTGCGGTTACACGTTTTTGTTCCAGATTTTATTACACTAAAGACAACAATACCCTCATACCTTGAATCTAGTTTAGCAAGTCTATAACGTTTCTGGTATAAGTTACATTGACCTTACTGGTACATATGCCTAGTTATATTTTACTATTTTGGGCCCGTGTGTTCTACTCGTAAATTTTCTTCTCAAGTACTCCCAGTGTATTCGTTTCGTAGAGACTTTACACTTACGCTTATTTCAGTGTTAAAGTTTCCTGACAAAGTGAGCGGAACGGTAGCAATTAAGTCCCATGTTTTATCTGGTTTGTATTTGGTGACAACTGTCGAAGGCATTCCACATTTTATCAGACACATCATTGTTGAACAGGTAAGTAAATGAAATTTGGGAATTCGCGGAAGGTACGTGGTATTTCCCATACTGTCCGTATTCGACCTGTCTGTTGTAATATTTATTTAAAAATCCTACGGAAGTCGCCACATTTGTTGTAAACTATACTGCACTGAATGATTCATAATTTAAAATTGGGAGCCTTTGACTCATGCTCGTGTTACACTTGCCCTTTGTGTGTTGTGGCACGCACGCACGCACGCAC
>Ga0123352_10016966_pt1 | contig 11606 bp, 10 predicted proteins | sample TergutLab28metaG_FD_89700 | JGI IMG/M metagenome (GOLD analysis project Ga0123352, IMG submission 89700) | Labiotermes labralis P1 segment gut microbial communities from Petit-Saut dam, French Guiana - Lab288 P1 | ecosystem: Host-associated > Arthropoda: Insects > Digestive system > Gut ...
AATGTCCGTATGTGCCAATGCATGTTTATGGTACCGTAATGTCCGTATGTGCCAATGCATGTTTATAGTACCGTAATGTCCGTATGTGCCAATGCATGTTTATGGTACCGTAATGTCCGTATGTGCCAATGCATGTTTATAGTACCGTAATGTCCGTATGTGCCAATGCATGTTTATAGTACCGTAATGTCCGTATGTGCCAGTGCTGGTTTATGATACCGTAATGTCCGCATGGGATTGTCTTACAATGTTGGAAGCAATTAGTCGGTTTTTATTAAACGTGGCGTCACAAATTATGTCAATTACTTTACATCAATAATAAAAAGGGCAGTGCTCAAGCAGAGGCCGACGACTGGCCGCCTGAGCCATGGCGCCTTCCTGTTTCATATTGATGTGTTTGTTGTATAGACTACTGCACCATTTCAGGGTAAGCACTTAATGTATTCCAGCATTGTGTGCTCTAAACTGTTCATCTGTTAAATGTTTCTACAGATTCTAACCTAACACATAAGCGCATTAAAGAACATACAAATTAAAATGATAGAAGTATGAAGAATAATAACCCAAATATGCATGTACACACACACACACACACACACACACAGTCCCATGCATGTACACTGACACAACTGTGCAGCCCAGCTATACTTATTGTATTCCCATCTGTAATAGCACAAGGAAACCCGGAAGAGTCTACGAAAAATTGTTCATGTGCCGAATGTGAGACGTCACACGCGTCATTATGGCCTGCAAACAGGCTTCAGTAGTCTCATAATTTAAATAATGGGGCAAGTGCGCTAATTGTTCTATTACACCCCTCTATTCCGACAACAATGACGAATGTGTATTTCCTCAAGCACGTATCCCGCCATGCAGCTGCTATTGCGCCGTCAATTAGTTCTTTGAACTGACACAAGAGCGCACCTCTACTTGTATTGTTGTACAAGGCGCATGCGTGTCTCCCGCTAATCAGGTCACGTGACATGTCGTGCTTCCTTCCGTCCTATTGAGATAACTCCCGATAACAGAATTAATTGGCGTCAGTCTCTCTCATGATCCAGTTAAATAAATGTGAACCTTTGAACTCTCATTATAGACACGTCGTGTTGTAAATATTATTGCACCGAAAAATTAAGTAACAAAGCGTTCATCGACAAAAGAACTGAATATCGAAGGAGCTGAGTTTTCTTTCTTCTCTCGTTTACTTTCGTAATAATTGCCTCATTTTTTAAATCGAACTTCTTTTGAAAGTAATGCCACTGAAGGTCACTACATCGCATCAGGACGCCGACGACCGTCGCTGATACATTTGAGAGAAGTGTGGTGCAAGATTACAGAACAATTTTTGAAACTCGTGTTAATACTATTTTATGTACAATGAAAACAAGAAAGGCGCTGGCTACTGAGCAGTTAGCTCCATTACAGCGCACGTCATCTGTCCGTAACTTCGGTGCTTGGCAGCACCTGTACAGTAGTTGTCTGCCTTCATGTGCCAGTCATGTTGCAGTACGGGTTTATCATTCCGAATTACATAGCAGTTTCAATGGCTGTACGGCCCACCAGCAACAGGTCCAGTTGGTCCAGTAAGCTAACTGTGAGGGCCAAAAATCCTAGAAATTGCCTGACTGAATTACGACACGCAGTTAGCTCATGCCGTAACCCAGTAGGAAGGTACTTGTGCCGACCAAAATACACTATGTCTGAAGTTACCGCAATTGACCAGAAGGCAGCAGGACCTTCGAGGCCGCTCTAACAAGACGGCCAAGTTGACAGACGGATTAGTGTTTACTATGAATGACGTTATCCATGAGTTTCCTCAGTCGTAGATCGACGGCATATTTAGCAAGGCAAGGTAGCGTGCACCAGAGTACCCGACAGCTACTTCAGCGATAGCTTAGCTGCTTTTAGGGTCAACTGAGTTGAGCAGGGTTTGGACGACGTGCCGGACGAAGATATACCCTGGACCTCCAGATTGGGGATTGGGCGTGGGGATGATTTCTGACCTTGTAAATACTATATTGCATCCAAAGCCTGGCAACGGGAAGGCTATAGCCAAAGCGTCACAGAAGAATAAAACAAATATAGACGAGAGACAACCCGCTATTCATCAACGAAACCTTAAACCGAAATGACCATCCCCACCAAAATTGCACTGGCCAGTGCAACCATCGCCCTTCTGTGGTGAGTCCCCAGCCATTCACCCAGCTTTCCTCCCAAAGGGCCAAGTTCCAGATGAGAGTTTCTTCCGCCTAGTGCAAATATGTCTAGGCTTTTACCCCAGATGCCACAAATTGCCACTTGCAGCAGAAGTCCTCAGTAGCACAAGCCACGGCCCTCGGCCAAGGCATTACAAGCCCAGCAATGCGTTCAGCACGCAGCAGGACTAATAGAACCCGCCACAATCAAGAGATTTGTCGCCTACCCAAACGTTTTCTGATAAACACCAAAGCCACTTACGAAGTACTGCCATGTCAGAGACAACAGAAGCCGCTATGCGCGATGCAGCTGTTCAGGCTATATAAATCTTAACACTGCAAGAGTCAATACCCTATTCATCTCATTCTCATTATGACCTCGCAGGGACTTATTACTTCTGCGGAACCCTATAGAGACTTGTGTGTAGGGTTTTTGTCGAAACATTCCTCAAACTCAAAGTAATTTTAAACGTAGGTACAAACAGCACGTGACAAGACGGTGATATCTGTACGGCGATACGTCCATTTCATAAATACAGAGTGTAAACAATGTATTGTTACTGACTGCGGAGTTTGCAGTTGACCTTGGAAGTTGTTAGCTATGGAAAAATTTCACCCTTCCTTTTGACCGGTAACCGGAGTATTTCGAGTTAAAATTACAATGGGATGAAGTGCAGTTGTATTTTGTGCGTGTGAGATAATACAGTTATTTTCTGTGTGGTTAGCGCTGTGTATAAATTTGACTTCAGGCTTACTATAAACGAAACACCTAATAAGCGGTGACCAGCAAACAGGGGCCCCCCCGCAATGATACAGACTCGTGTTTCTTAATAGGAACTATATGCTTTTATTCTGAATGAAGGCATCACGATGTGCTTTTCCCCGACCGTCGTCGCAATCAATGGACTCCACCCACGCTGTGAGAGTTTTCGTGATAAAGGGACATTACTGTGGCAAAAACACAAGCTTTAAACTCCAAATTATGATGAAAGCATTCAATCTCCTTAAGTCCAGTGGTTAACCTTTTGGCGCCGGAATTATTTTTTTTTTAATTTTAGCACATCCTGTATATAAAATTTGAATAATACAGGAACCAAATACGTTAGAATTATGAAATAAACTGTATTTTGAAGAGAAAAAAACGGAGAGTATATACCATGTTTAAAATATTCAGTAACTATATTTGTTGAATAAATATATAAAATGCAACTTGAGAGGTTAGCATTGCGGTACGACCACTACAGTTGACATTAGGCATCAAAAGGTTTAATGCATGTAACATCTTGTTTAGCACGCAAACTCTCTACAGTTGCCTAAGTATTTTATGCCTATTTTTGTGCTCCGTATCACTGCAAAAATAAACAGCTATATTTCCTTGTACAGCTAACCCTTTCGTCAGTCTAATAGAGACGGGCTGTTCTGCATCACGCAGGACCAGAATCTTTAACCTTAGCAGGCTGCTAAGCTCACATATCCTAAGCAATTTGCTTTTTAACACATACGCATGAATGTATGTACGTATGTATTTATTTATGTATGTACGTACGCAAGCATTTATGTATGTATACATACATGTATATTGCCTTGTGTAGATATTCGTATGTGTCTACGTATGCATGTAAGCACGTATGTGTATATATATGTGTGTGTGTATATATATATATATATATATACATTGTGTGTGTGTGTATTGATGTATGCACGTGTGGACGTATGTAAGTATTTACGTATGTACGTACGGATGTACGTATGCATGCATGCATGCAGGCCTGTGTATTTATGTAGAGGCCACAGGGAGGGCGCGGGGGACCACGGTAGCACAGTGGTTAAGGTGCTGTGCTACAATTCAGAAGGTCGCTTTTTCGATTCCAGCTGGTGTCAGTGGATCTTTCATTGACATAAAATCCTTCCGATCGCACTATGGCCCTGGGATCGACTCAGCCTCTAACAGAAATGAGTACCAGGAGTATTTCTTGGGGGTAAAGGTGACCGGTGCGTAAGGCTGACAACCTACCACCATCCTGTGCCGTTGTCACGAAATCTGGGAACCTTAACTTCCTGGAACCCTCTGGGCCACTCCAGGCTTGTAATGGGACTGTTTGCTTTACCACAGGGGGGCGCAGAAACGAATTGACACTCGAAGTCTAAATGTTCTCCTGTGTCAAGTGACTTCAGCATTCTGCATATACAAAATGTCCTCTGCAAGGAAAGATGTAAGTTTTCATTATTCGCGTTGGAGAGCGAAGTGTTTAGGAAACTGTGGCATCTACACGTCACTTCAACGTCATACTTTTGTAAACTGTTCGGGACGACGAGACTTGCTGAACTTGTAACGAAATGGGGGGAACTTGTTTTAAGAAATATCTGGGCCTCGAATCCGCACTAGCCCATGGTTCATGATTACAGACACGGGTGGGCCACCCCACGTCTTGCAGCTGTTGCAAACCAGTCGCGTGCTCAAATGTGTACCTGTGATGTCTCACTGGCAAACTGTTTTCATGGACGCTTCATTTACCACTCCCACCAGAACGATTTCCTCCTTCAGTCAATGTCTGTTCTGGCTTAACAAGTCCTTTATTTCGGCTCCTACCGTCCCTTCTGAGAAAGTACAGTCACTGCATGTAGGTCTCAGAATTTACTCCAGCACAGTGGTTGAGACTCTTTTTCTCGCGGACCACAATATCACAAACATACAATAAAGGAGTACCAATATTACAGCACAAAACACGTACGCGCACCACCATGTATCGAAGATATTAATAACAATATCTACTTTGAGGATTCCGGTCTTCCGGAATGTTTCGGTACTGAAACATCAAATTTCGCAGCCGCTACTTTTCTAGTTCAACGCAATTAGTCGACAGAGTAGAGTTTGCATTTGTATTCCAGATCTTTTGCACATCCGGTTGTCTCGCCGTCCCAATGAATCCGGTAAGTAGAGTTCTACTGTATTTCGAAACATCAATTAAATCAAATATTTTGACTCCCGCAACAGGCTACATTAAGTTATCTAGCTACAACCTTCCTCGAATACTTGATCCTTCTGCTTCCATTTCAAAGATCTACTTATTTATGTGGGTATGGAAACGGTCCGTTTGAAGAAAGGATTAATTTTTGTTACGAGTGTTTGAGGCGCGAGGAGAAAAATAACTGGGGGATTTCAGATTTCCTCCTTGACCCTTGAAGATGAGACCGACAGGTTGTCCCGAAACGTCGGTGGCTACAAATAAACTCTGACTGACTTCCCAGGAGCGAGGATGTCAAAATTATTTGGACTTGTGGAAGGGAGAGCAGCAGGAAACTGGGCAAAATGTGCCCACACTTCACCAGATATAAAGTTGTTAAAATTAATGCAAATGAAATGCTGTGTCGTATGCAAAGAAAATTGGAAATGTGCAGGTGGAAACCGGATACAGGCAGAACAGGTAGGGTCTAGTGTCGAGCTCATACAAACAGAAAGATCGAGAGGGGAACAGCAAAAATCTGTGGGCCACCTGAAAATTTTAGACTATAAATGCGTGACATGAAGCATGTTCCACACTCAGGATACATGGTACAACATTTATTTGACACTGGCGACTTGGCACTCAGAACTTCTGCACCCCTGCCAACGTCTCTTTCCATACATGGCGGAGAATTTCTTGACAAGCTGAATCATTAAATATGCGTCTCATTTTAAAAATTTTTCAATAACATTTGCAGACGTTAATAAAGTCTAGTATAAGTCGAAACGACATACACCTTCTTTTGGGCGGGGGGGGGGGGGGGGTGTGGGAAAAAGGTCAAATGAATTTTTTTTAAAAATTACACGTTAATCCCATTCATTAATGTGCGTGCTGAGATGTGCATTATAACAATCAGTAAAACTATTAGCATCCTGTAACATGTGTAGTTTGAACGCTAACAGTTGCTAACACAGTGACACCCTCAGGATGACAGGATGAGAGAGAAAAGTGAGGCCACAATCATCATCATCATATATCCTTCATGCAGTTGGGCCACTTGTTGACCCGTTCCGGTCTCACGTATCCAGAAGTCTCTTCAAAGGTCTTCCATGATTCCTTCTGCCAGTTGGACAGCAGTGTTTCATTACCCTGGGTAATCTATTGCTAGGCATTCTACTTACTTTGTTGTATCCAGCTTCTCTTGTATTCCAATAATTTGTCCAAAATTGGTATTATTTTTAGCTCCTTTGCAATTTGTACATTTGTTTTGTAATCTGTCCAAATGTATCCTGCTATTCTTCTCATGTATTTCATGTGCCAAAATTTCTGGTCTAACCTCACGTTTCAGTATGGTCTGGAAATTAAATGAAGACTCCAGCGTTCTGAGACATTAATAATTGTCGACTGGTAAATAATCGCCGACGTTTTGAAGATGAATAATGTCCTCATCTTTGGAGCCAAACAGACGAATAGGAGAAACATCCCAGACGACTTGCATCTTGAGCAACACCGCTGTGGGAATTTATGTGCTTATGACGCGGATGAAAAATCCACCAATTTTGTAGTTACGTAACCACACTTCGTGTTCTACTTTACATGATTTATGAAGTTTCGAGATGGCTGTGAATAACAGATGGTAAAGGAAGTAGAAAGAACAAATTATGACCTATCTGAAGACAATGTCCTAGGAATAGCATGGTGGGACTAACACATCCAGGAACAAACTCAGGATTGCCAGGGTCGAGATGGTGGAAAAGGAAGATTTGGCACTGATCACACTTTGTGGTTGAGGGACATCTGCACCACTGCACGGCGCGAGCCGTAACAAAGTGTTGGGCCGCAGCAAACAATGTGAGGGAATGTGCCGTCGGTGCAAGATATTAAACTGCCAATACAAATGCTTTTAAAATGCTAGTACCGTTAGCAACGATAATCAGACCACCACAAAAAAAAACCCCCCGATTTTTGAAACAACACTCACACAAAGCTAAAAACAGAACACAAACCTAGGAAAACACACCACCGACGAGGCAACACAATTCACTACACACACATCACCGATCGTCAACATATCAGTAAAATACTTACTTCTCAGAGCAGTCCTTCTTAAGAAGTTAAACTCTTGTCAGCTAGTCAAAATATTCCCCGCATTTTATGGAACCCAAAGGTTCACTACCGCATTTACAAGTGCCTGTTAACTGTCCCTGTCCTCAGCCAGATCAAACCAGGCCATGCCCCCATTCCAATTCCTGAAGATCTATCTTAATATTATCCACCCATCTAAGCGTGAATCTTCCATGTGGTCTCTTTTCCTAAGGTTTCCCCACCAAAACCCTGCACACACCTCTCCTCTTCCCTATACGTCCTGTATGTCCATTAATCTCATTCTTCTCGATTTGATCACCCGAACAATACTGGGTGAAGGCAGAAGATCATTAAGCTCCTCATTATGTAACGTTCTCCATTCTCCTGTTACTTCGTCCCTCTTAGGCCCAAATACTCTCCTCAGCACCCTACTGCCACACATCCTCACCCCAAGTCTCTTAATGTGTGCGATCAAGTTTTACACCCATACACAACAGTCAAAATTATAGTTCTGTATATCTACATCTTTATATTCTTGGATGGCAAACTGTAAGACAAAAGATTCTGCGCCGAATGACAGCAAGCATTCCCTGATTTCGAACTGCTCTTAATTTCTTCCTGAACAGAATTTCGATTCGTTGGGGTTTCGCGAACATTTGAACTCTTCCACCATTTCAAAGGAACTATTATCAATCTTCATACTGCGAATTCGTCCTGCATTCTCATCTCGAGACTTGACGATGTACCTAGTTTTATCAGCATGTATTCTAGTCCAGTCTCCTTACTAGCAACTACTAAAGCTTCTGCGTTTTTCTTTACAGTATGTACGCTTCCGCCCAATATATTAAACTTTTGGCGCCGGAAATATTTTTTTAAATTTTATCACACCCTGTATATAAAATGTGAATAATACAGGAACCAAATACGTTAGAATTATGAAACAAACTGCATTTTGAAGAGAAAAAAACGGAGAGTATATAGCAGTATATTCAGTACCTATATTTGTTGAATAAATATATAAAATGCAACTTTAGAGGTTAGCAGTGCGGTACGACCACTATAGTTGACATTAGGCGTCTAAAGGTTAACATCATCAGCATAAACAAGAAGCTGGTGTGTACCATTTAATTTCAAGCCATCCTGATTTACCCGAACCCTCCCAATGGCATACAATAAAGTAAAGTTCAAAAGCAATGGTGATAAAGCATCTCTCTCTTTCAAACCATTCTTAAACAGGAAACATGTTTGTCTACCCGGACTCTGCTGTAGGTTTCATTCGGACACATTTTTATAAGCCTTACCACTTTCATGGGGATATTGAACTCCATGAGTATATTTTACAAGACCTCCACCCTAACTGAATTATAAGTTTTCTTAAAGTCTATAAAGAGCTGATGCACTGCTTCATTGTATTCCCATTTTTTCCAGCTATTGGACGAATGCAGAATATATGATCAGTAGTTGACCTGTCACATTCAAATCTACATTGATGATCCCCCAATAATTGCTTCTGCATATGGAGTTAACCTTGACAGCAGGATGTTGGATGGAACTTTGTATGTGGTTGGCAAAATGATACGCTCCTATAATTTCTACAGACTGTTTTATCGCCCTTCTTATATACAATAAATTGATCGATTCCTTCCACTCCTCAGGCACTTCCTCCTCATTCCAAATAGAATAAATAACTTTATGGATCTCATAGCGAATTGTCCTACAACCTGTTTTAAACGTCTCTGCTGGGATTTGATCAATACCTGGTGATTTGTTTCTTTTTGCTTTTCAATAACCATCTCAAACTCAAAGACACCCGGCTCAGGCATTAGTGCCTCTACTGTATGTATTTCTGTCTGCCTAACATCATTAACCACATGTACATTCAATAGTGGAGAGAAATTTTTCCTCCACCTAAGCAACACACTGTGGCAGTCTGTAACCAAATCACCCTTCCCATTCTTTAATATATTAGTTCTAGGCTGTTTCCCCTATACAAGTCTCTGATATTTTTTATCTTACTGTTGCTTTCACGTTCATCAATTTTAGCTTCCAGATATTCCTTCCTTGTTCCTGAAATATATACTAGCTTCACGTCTTACATTGTTTATATTATCTACACTGCTTTGGTTTGGATCATGTAACCACTGCATTTTAGCCTGCTTCCTTTGATGTAAGAATGTAAACACTCTACATCAAGCTATGGTTTATGCTGTTTCCATTCCTACAGGTCTAGACGCTCTTTAGCTGAGGCAAAACTCGGTACTTTACAGAATAAACCTGAAGATAACCTATACAGATCGAAACACGTTGTGAAATTCATATACTGTAATAATTGTTATACCTGCACATAAAAGGAAAAAATTATTTTTGTTCAAATAAGGAAACCTGTAGTTCTCTTGAAATACATCAACAATGTAGGAGGTTAGACCAAAGAGAAACACAGACACAAGCCTAAATATGTAAGATGGCGTAAGGAGGAGGATCTTAAGGAGGTACTATGAGTATGTGTAAAGTGGAGTCATCTGGCTCAGGATACTGATCAATGAAGGGACCTTGCGAACAGGGTAATAAGAAGCTACGAGTCATTTGTCCATAGCACTTACTAACTGCTGACGCACTAACTCTATACACAATCGCTAATGATGCAATCGTAAAAAAATGGAGATGAACATCTGCCTATTCGAATATGACGCCGTGTATTTTGGTAGGTGGGAGCTACCGTTTCATACAAACTAGCTGCTTGCATTGTTAGGAGGCTAGATTTAGTCTTTTCGCCTGAAGATTGTGGTAGCAGGGTTTTCCGAAACGGTGGCTCATGTCTACCGGACTAGACGGCGTCACATACCAAAAGACATATCAAGATTGTCACTGCTGTGAGAACCTAAATTCTCACACATGTTGAGACGTTCACAGATTGGTGTTTGTCAGAGTTACTGAGCTGCTAACGAGATGAGACCAGCAGCTTTTCTTGCGAATTCAGGAGTCAAATACAATGAGAAATGTAAAATAAGAACCATGGAACTGTAAAACGAATGTAACATTTTCATGATTTAATTAGATAAAGATATGTGTGTGTGTATATATATATATATATATGCATTTAGATACTTCTGCATGATCCTCATTTTGGTGCTGTGACTCTTATGATTCTTATATGCAGAGATACTCTTGCGATCTTGTCAATTTGAATGTTTCCGTGTTGTGCGGGGTATTCTTCAAATTTGAAAACAACTTGGGCGAGAAAGTGATAATTCTGTTTGGCTGGTCCGATAATTTTTCGTTAACAGGTCGGCAACCCTGGTAGTCATTGATGTCGACGTCATTGCTACAAGTCATTACAGTCACGAAAAAAAGGTACTGTTTTTATACACTTATGAGAGTAATGTGAATTAGCAATGAACAGACCGATGAAACTGTTTCGCGACCTGCTCAAAACAGTATCGTGACCGAAACCTGCGCCGTGATCCATGTGTTGATAAACACTTGAATATGCTGAACTTGTCTCCAAAATGAAAATGTGGTCCACTTGTTCAGAGCGGGACTGTACAGTTGTTCCAGCACATGTAAGCGAAAACATCCAACAGTTTACAGCCCCTGTCCATCTCTTTCATACTGTGAAATTGATGACCCTGGAAGAGGAGGGCTGCTTCAGCGAGAGCCACTTGCAGGTACACGGCCTAATATGGGGGCTTTGTGACTCTAGAAACGTTTGCCAGTGTTGCCCAACTACCGTTGTTCTATTCGTTGGTTCGATTTGTAATTGAATTGTAATGCACAAAATGGAGAATGTAAAAAAAAAAATAGTTTGATCTCGGCAAAAGCTGCGAATAACTTACTCGATCGTCACGTTGTTACCTCTGTGAAGAAACTTTCTCATATCTGAAAAACATTAAGAGCAAAGAAGGGAGAAGAAGAAATAGCGGTTGCATTCGTCAGACATTCGACCAGCAATTCAACACTGGCGGCATAGGAAACTAGCCCACTTACCACGATGTAGGTAAATCATAGTGACTTTCAAAGTAAATTTATTTTGGTGCTTAGGCGAACTTATTTCGATATTTTGATACTTGAATAAATTTCATAATAAAAAAAAACAGGAAGTAAGTCAATTTTACCTTGATATTTAAGCTCCTGACGTTTTTAATGTCACATATATATATATCACATCTTTAAAATGAAATTTGCTAGACAATAATTTAGGAGTAATTGATCTACGCCCCCCCCCCCACAATAAACTTATTCTGGTTTGCAGACTTTTCCATACATAGGGATTTCTCATACTATGAGAAATTATTTTCACGGTTCCTACAGCAAAAAAAAAAAGCAAAAACCCCATTGTAAAAATTTTAATGACTCAAAAACAAAAAAAAAAAAAACAACAAAC
>Ga0123352_10016975_pt1 | contig 11603 bp, 8 predicted proteins | sample TergutLab28metaG_FD_89700 | JGI IMG/M metagenome (GOLD analysis project Ga0123352, IMG submission 89700) | Labiotermes labralis P1 segment gut microbial communities from Petit-Saut dam, French Guiana - Lab288 P1 | ecosystem: Host-associated > Arthropoda: Insects > Digestive system > Gut ...
GGAAAAATGATCTCCTGATGATGAGCTTCCCGAAAGCTCGAAACATGTAGAGAAATGAATGACGACTACCCATGAAAATAAAGGATAGTCCACAAGTGACATCGTGTTGGTTATTTTTTAAACTATGAACGTTATTATTGACATGGTGGAGTTAACATATTTAATACACATACAGAAGAATGCAAACACATTAAAGAAGAGTGAAAAATTGTGCTAATTACAGTAACGCACAAAGTCAGCTACAGTGTCTTCTGATTTTTTAACCTTATTTAAATTTTCAATGTTTGAATCCTAATTACAGAATCTTCCATAACAGGTCAAAAATATGTGGAATGTTTATGGCTATTTTTAAATGTAAGACTAGACCTTATTATGTTATAATGTGCCTGAAAATAGGAATAGTCCTAAATAATTTTATACACTTGCAACCTAAACCGACAAAGATGTCAAAGATGTTGAAGTTAATTACAACTGTGGTTACTGGACAAATTACGGGAATTATTACGCAGAACACACGACTTTGTGACATGTAGATTGAAACGATATCGTCGTCTCAAATTCAACATCACACTAACAATACTTGTTTTCATTAACCTCATGATCGCGTGGAATGTCTTAATGACAGGTCCATAGTGTGCTCCAAAGCGCCTTCTCCAGACAATATGAGCTAGAACTTCTCTTTCAATTTCCAGTATCTTCTCACTTCTTAAGACTATCCAATATCCTTTTACACCTTCTTATTCTTATTCTTCCTCTTCTCCTTCTCCTCTTCCTTTTTCTCATTACACTTATTATTCTTCGTCTCCCCGTCCTTTCTATCTCTCCTTCAATAAAGTGTTTCAGCAGGCAGTTCATACGCAACATGCGCCCAATCCACTTAACTTTCCGCTTTTTACTTTAGGCAGTATGTTCTTTTCCTCACGGAATATTCTTAACACTTCATTTTTCACGCGATAGGTCCAAAGGGTCTTCTTCATCCTTCTCCAGCACCGCCTTTCAAAACTTTCAACTTATTTTTTATCTAGCTGCTGAAGTGCCCTCTGCACCATAGAGAACTATGCCCAAAATACAGCATTTCACTATTTTCTTCCCTATATTTAAGTACGGTGGGCCGGGTAGCTCAGTCAGTACAGCGACTGAGCTACGGGCTGAATGGTCCGGGATGGAATCCCGGTGGGGAAGAGATTTTCCGCCCGTCCAGACCGGCCCTGGGGCCCACCCAGCCTCCTGTAAAGTGGGTACCGGGTCTTTCCCGGGAGTAAAGTTTGGCCGGGATGTGCTGCTGAACAATCTCCCCCTTCTAGTGCCGCGGTCATGGAAGAGTAGAGCTATACCTCTACCGACCCTCTGGGCCGCACCGGGCCTGTAAAGGGATCACTTTACCATTAGCATATTTAAGTCCGATTTGCTGGTAAATTTAGTACCTTCTTCTTGGTGAACGTTGTATTTGCCATGGCAATTCTGAATTTAATTTCACGTGCGCATCTTCCACCATTTTACAACAGTCTACCAAATACTTGAGGTATTCCACACTCTCCCGGTGTTTTGGATCTATCATGACCTAACTCAAGTTGCTGGCCTTGAGATTCCCTTACCTTACATTTTTCCACATTCATTTTTATTTTGCGTAGTCAACTATAATTTAAAACTCACTGAACCATTACACAACTCATATTACCAAAGAGCATTACGCAGTCCACACGACCTAGGTCAACATGAAGCAAGAAACCTACACTTAACATGAATTACATAATAAGCCCGGAGTTTACACAACAGAAACACAAGCTGCAGAAACGAGTTCAGGGATTCGCATAGATTCGCAAGGCCAGGAGTAATTATAATGTGAATATGTGGAGGCAACTACGTCTTCACTGTCACAGAAGTTTCGAAATCGAGAAAGGTTTTGTTGAATACGTTTCGGAGTAAAACGAAGGGCCCTGTCAAGACACAGTAAAAACCTGGAACTGAAGGCTAGGCCGTTACTGGCATTTATTGGACTTTGACTTTGAAACCACGCAATGTAAAGGCGCACCCAGTACACGTAATAAAACCTAACGCGCAGACGTGTGTACATTGCAATGAACAGAGCCATGCGGCAGCAAATGTGTTGAGAACACATGCGAGTAGAATACTACAATATCAGCGCCTTTACCAGCGAATACGTTTGGGAGTAGCGGGCTGCTTATTGGGTTTTACAAGAGGATGCAGGAGACTAATCTCTAATAAAATAATAACATAACAGTAACAAATGCAATACATTTGTGGAACTTGAAATACACAAAAGAGAAAAATGAACTTCATAAATTTACTTCGGTTTTCTCGCAGAAGTGAAATTTCTGAACACATACCAACTGCTCGCGCCACAGCAGTGTGTGGCGACACATATTTTGAGAAGCGCTGCTCTGCTATGCCTTTTATTCCCAAAAACGGCAGCACTAATATTTTTCGCAGGTTGTTGTCACTGATGCTCTCTTCGCAGTCAGCCAAACCCCTTCTGCCGTTTGTCATTATGGTCTTTGTTACCGGTCTGCTGGACCCAGAATGCACACACAACATACCTTCGTAGAACAGTGGTCTACTATTACTCAATTATTATACCAACTACTGCACATATATAAAATTTATAAAATTTACACATTAAAACATTAAAAACGCTCCGACATGTTTCGGTCCTAGGACCATTATCAGGGAACCATATCGTCCTTGCTAAAGTCACACTATAAAAATCACATTAATTTCGCTGTACCAGGTGGGTATTGTGGCAGCATGCCGTGTTGTGTAATGTTATGTTGCGAAGAGTGCCCTGCTACGGATGTGCATGCACATCCGTATCTTGCTTGCTGTTGAGGTTCGGTTCCGATAAGAGAAATGTAGGTTATGAAAATTGCACCCACTCTCTAGATATCTGGAAAAATTTATTAATAAATAAATTTCAATTCTGAAAAAATTTATTAACCATCAAATTCTTCTCTTAAAGCACACACAAACATTACTTACCTGATTACAACAGCCAACATTTCTACAGATTGAATGCATTTCCTCATTTTACTGTTACGACGCTGAAGACCCTCCTTCAAACGGCGATGCATCTAGTCGAACTATGAAACAGACATTTGAAATTAATTAAAACCTGTTTGCTTCATCTCCTAGTTTACCAAATAGTGTGTAAAATGCACCGAATTCTTCCTTCTTTTTAATTTCTGGATGAACCCAATGCAACCTGTCACGTCTACGTTTACGACGACGGTACAACAAGAACACAGCAATAATTGAATTACGATTCATTACAGATCACCGTGCATGCACGACTGCTTGATCGTTCGACCGGCCGGTTAGAACCGGAGATGTTATAAAGTTCCAAGTTGTGCTGTCAACCGTCCGGTCAGCAACCGGCCGGTCGAAAACCGAAACGCGTGAACGAGGTCTAAAGCGTGGGTCTGCGACCGCTCGCCCAATGAGATTGTGGATTCAAATCCCACGGGAGGCATGGATGTCTGTCTGTTGTGAGTGTTGTGTGTTTTCAGGTAAAGGTCTCTGCGACGAGCTGATCACTCGTCCAGAGGAGTCGTACCGACTGTGATGCGTCGTTGTGTGTGATCTAGAAACCTCGTGAATTAGGAGGCCCCGACCCAGTGGGGACTGTCGCGTCGAAAACAAAAAACAAACATACAAACTTTATATATAATATGTAATGCGCCATTATTTTGTGCGGGTGATAAAATCGAGAAGAATGAGATGGGCTGGGCATGTGGCGCGTATGTGTGAGGAGAGGGTGGTGTATAGGGTCTTGCTGGGGAAACCGGAGGGAAAGAGCCCACTGTGGAGACCTAGGCGTAGATGGGTGGATAATATTAGGATGGATCTCCAGGAAGTGGGATGTGGGTATATGGACTGGATTGGGCTGGCCCAGGATAGAGACAAGTGGCGGTCGCTTGTGAGTGCGGTAATGAACCTTCGGGTTGCGTGAAATGCGGGGAATTTCTTGACTAGCTGCAAACCAGTTAGCTTTTCAAGAAGGACGCAGCGCCATGGAGTAAGTAAGTAAGTAATGCGTCATCATCATCATCATCATCATCATAATCATGCGCAGAGTTAGACCTTGATAGACGTTTTTCTGCCTCTTCTAATAGTCTCTTCAAAGGTCTTCCAATTCTTCTTCGTCCAATTGGCCTAAAATTGAACATTATTTTTGCATCGTGTTGTTCATTCTTCTTACATGTCGTAACCAATCTGATTTGTACCTCCTTAGTTTCTTGTCAACTGGTTCTAATTTCAACTCTTCCACAATGTCTTCATTTATTTTCTTGTCACAAAGGGTTTACACGGCTGCTCTTCTTAAAGATTTATTCTCGATTGAAGCCAGTCTTTTTTATCCTTTTTTCTGAGGGTCCAGATTTCGCTTCCATATAAAAGAAAGCGGAGGGCCACAACATTATGCTTTTGTTCTTGAACATTTCTGGACCAAAGTTAGCTTAAAAGTGTTGCTTAGAATTCCAAGTATTTGATTAAATTTTGCTAGTATTTGTTGAAAACGTAATATATATATATATATATACGAGATCTGTCCCAAAAGTAATGAGAATGATTTAAAAAATTATTGAACATACATGCAATTACAGTTTATCCCCTTCAAAATAGGCTCCTTGTGATCGAATACAGTGATTCCAGCGTTGCTGCCACTCTTCTTAGCAGTGGACGAAGTCTTGACTTGAGATGTTCTTCAAAGCCCTCGTCGCAGTTGCCTGGACGTTTTCAGCTGTTCCAAAATTATATCCTTTGAGGTGGGTTTTGAGTTTGGGGAATAAAAAGAAATCGCACGAAGCCAAGTCAGGGCTGTACGGTGGGTAGGGAAGTGTTGTGATATTATTTTGAGCCAAAAATTCCCACACATCGGACAAATTCTTCGGGACAAGTTTCGCACAAATGTTTCTCATGTGCAGATCTTCCGTAATGATACGGTGGACGTCCGTTTCGGTAGTCCTACTTCCTCTGCGATTAACCGCACATTCAAACGTCGGTCCCTCTCCAGAACAGCATTCACACGAGCCACATTGTTCTCAGTTCTTGAAGTTGATGGACGCCCTGCGCGCTGTTCATCCTCAACGCTCTCCCTCCGTCCTTGAACGCCTTGTGCAACCTGAAGACTTGGGCTGAAGACAAAACAGCATCCCCATAAGCTGTCCTCAACAACTGCAAAGTTTCGGAACCAGATTTTCCGAGTTTCGCGCAGAAATTAATCGCTTAACGCTGCTCCTCTGCATTTTCGCCTGTGCAAAGACACAAAAACTACTACGCACTTTGCTAACGTACCGACTGCTACACAGGCGCGGACTCAACTTAGGAAGGTCAAACTGTATGCCTGGGTTCCGCCTCCACCTGCCTTGAACCCCCTACTTTCCTTTCCTGGCCCTTCTGCGCTGCGCCAAAAAAAAACCTTTCTCATTACTTTTGGGACAGACCACGTGTATATATATATATAGTGTTATTACTATTATTAGGTTTGCAATTATATTTGTTTTAAGTTCTTATTTTTAGCACGTCCAAGATGAATTTCATTATATTCTTTAAAACTTTTATTAATTCAAAGTTTCACGCCTTCAAAATATATTGTAATTTTTGACTTACAATATTTCATGCACGTAGTACAGGCACATTCATAATCAACATAACAAATTTGATGTTTCAAAATAATATCAATAAATAATGCATATACGAAACGTTTGTATTTTCCTTAATTATGTATCATGTAAACTACATGAAGCAGAGAATCATCACGAACGTGATTCATTAACACGAAAGCTACGTCATTGGTTTATTGCTTCACAGCACCACAAATCGCTTATCAGCAATGTGACATGTCCCGCAGTTACAAACCAGTGACAAGCAGAAAATGTTAAATATTATTTCTGTGTTCATATTTGGGCCCTAATTACCCGGTGCGCAATGAACTGGGCTGCTGACAAGTCCTTAGTCCGACCAGGAAGGAAACAAGTTCGGAAGCATGTCAGGGGCGTCTGCGATTTCAACAAAGAGACGCGAGCTGTCATCAAGTTTCTTTTCCTGCAAGGCAAGGCGCCGAATGAAATTCGCGCCATTCTGACAGAAAAATTAGCTTGTTTCCTTCCTGGTCGGGCTAAGAATTTATCAGCACCCCTGTATATGAGTCGTGCGTTCTTCAAAGCTTATTTCGTGTACTTATCTCGTAAACGCCGAGATTATCGACACAACTTACGCAGCCCTTCATGTAAAGCGCCTTGTTATTTTCGTACTATTTTATCAAAACTTCAAAACCTTCACCAGATTGTAGCGGAAGTTCTCATTATCAAATTTAAAGAAAATTCACCGAGTGAGTTGCAAGTTGCTGCATGTGCACGGACAGACAGACTTTTCACACATTTCACAGCTCAGTCACTTTTCGCAATTTTCCTTCACGCATGCGTCTAAAAATGTGCGTTGTGACAACTGAGCACGTGTGTTATTCCACGCAGGACAACTTTTGGAAAAGTCGGTGACAGCGAACTTGAGCCGTATCTAAAAGAATGTTGAGGCCCACACCTATTTGACCGATATTGAATAGGGGTCAAAATGTAAACAGCTCGATAACCTCAATGCAGTCCCCCACCATACAGAATTCGAAAAGAAGAGGTGCTGCTTCGATATCATACTTTAATTCTACGTATTTTTAAAAATAAACGGGAAAGCGTGCCGTATTCTTAGACATGATTTTAAACTCCATTTAAGAAAGAATATTTTGCTATTATGTTGGTAACAACCACCAAAAGAACTGACAGCCCACTTAAATATATTTTGTTGCCAATGTTGTACACTGCCCCGTCAACTAACAGCAGACCTAGAACAGTGTTTCTCAACATTTGTGAGCCCGCAGTCCAGTAAATTCTTTTTTCATAAGACGAGGGCCCGGTCCCAACAGATTTACTCGTCAGTACCTTTCCAATTTTTTAAGTTCATACATTAAACTAACATAAGTATTAATAATTAATTATGGCATAATCATAAAGAGTATTAGTACACTTATGTGTACGTTGTGGCATGTTGACAAATATAAAATTACATTTAAATTAATTATCAATTCCAGGAGAATCTCTCGCGGCCCGGTATATTTGATGCCAGGGCCCGGTACCGGGCCGTGGCCCGGCAGTTGAGAAACGCTGGACTTAGATTACCAACGGGTTGTACGTCTTTGTTAGCGTGTCAGTTTCGATCACATGTTTCCGAACATGCCACTGTGACGTAAGTGTGAGGTCATGAATAGCCAGCCCGATGTTTCCGAGGTTATGACAGTCCTTGCACTTCACGAAAGAACGCGATAGCAAGGTCTCGTGCGTTGTGACCTTGCATATAAGTTGAACAATAAACATTAAATTTACAACATTAATCACATGAACTACATAAATGTAAAGGAAATAACAGTCAATCTGAAGCCTTCTCTCTTAAGGGATGTTGCCCTGTTGGGTTGGTGGATGGTTACCGACGGTTCAGGACAACATATCGGAACCATCTTCAAGGGCACAGCAGTCCAAAATATTTTCTTCCGAAACGTCGGCAAACAACTACGAAATCACTCCGCACAACATCCCAGAAGACCGAAGGCCTCTACTACATCGTGAAAAAAGCGTGAAATTTAGCACGACTGATTCCATATATTCAATTTATAGTGCAATTTAATGGTAACTTCCATTAATACTCCTTGAAAGTAAAACCCAACCCAGAGGATGCCACGTTGTTGTCGAAATGTAGTGGGTGTTAAAGAGTGATTGTGTGAAATTGTATTATTTCGTAATTTTGATATTTGATGGTTTTATTACTAGCTTCTTTTGCAAATAAAGACATTACTTAGAAATTACTTTTACGGATTAATGAATTACGTTTATCCATGTTCAATCCGACAGTTTTCGTGCATCGTAATGTAGCTAGAGACAGACGAAACAAAGGTGCCTTGTCTTGGGTCCCCACACACCGGGATCGCAGAGTCGAATGCTTTTCTAGGCACGAATGTTGCTCCACGTTACTGTTATCTTGTACTGTAAAGAAAGACGCCTTAAGATGAACTGGCGATCCGCGAGTCATAGCGCTCCTCTTACTGCAAACTGGGAAACATTCCCAAAATTTGAGTTTCTAGACGCATTGTTGCTAAAGATATTTGGGGAATCGCGCTGTGAGCACTAATATCCTTCCGGAGGAGTCTGTTACCTCCACGTTCAGAGTAGTTGCAGAAATGGGGAATATTCCGAAGGTAGAGAGAGAAATTTTCTGAAAAATGTTGGTACTTGTATACTAAACTATATGGCGCCGTGTTGTGTGTGATTGGAATATATTTTTTTTGTACAACACGCGTTATTAGCAGAGGCACAAATCGGAATGGAACGTGAAGAGGAGGAGACAAGGAACAAAAATCTGTATTGTTTGTCGAATCCTACGAACTGAAGGGTAACTCACATAAAAAGCCAAATTTGCACCGAAGCGTGACTAACTATATAAATTATTTTAGAATTTATAAAATTTTCAATAAATTGTGGTTTGTATCACTTAATTGATTTGATAAGAAATGCCAAAATCTATAGACAGAATAAGCTTGATGGCATTACAAACTAAATGATTACAACCTTTTCTACGAGCAACCTAATAGCAAAAGAACAAGTTTATAAATAATTCTTTGGTGTGTTTATTTATTTATTTATTTATTTTATAACATATTCGTTGCTTACGTCAACACACACAAGAGGTCAAGAGTACAGAGGGTTGGTATTGGTTTAGTGAAAGATTAATGATAACGCTTTCATATCATGTAGAGTCGAAACACAGGGTGATTACAGACTAAATAAACGGACGGAATATGGAGAGCATTAGCCATCGCCTAATTTAGGGGGAAACTATCCTGGTGTTTTCCTACAGGCACTGAGGAAACCTCCAATATTTCCTCTCTGGATAGAAGGTCGCCAGGATTATTTTTTTATGATGTAAATCCTTATGTAATGACGCTGTATGAACTTGATAGCACAGCAACAAATAGCAACACTGTTACAAACAATGAATTGGGGGGGGGGGCAAAAGGTTTCGGCCTTGGTGTATTTTATTCTGCTGTCTCTACCTTTTCTGGGAAGTACTGAATAAACTACAGAATGACATCAATGAGCGCGGTTGAACTGTGGGGTCTGTCTGCACCCAAGACTTCACGAATACAAAGGAGCACTGTTGCATTTTGTGCAAGGGCTGAAATGTGACGATATGGAATTTTAAAGTTCGTGGTTCGTCATTTGAACCTGTTGCTAGGGACGTAACTTACACCGCGGTTTATTACAACGTTTACGCCACAAAAAAGCAACTGGGCTAAACGCCAAATAAGCCCACAAACACAACTCCTAATACGGAGTACTCATAAAGGACCAGTTTATTAGCTATTTTCTAGGCATTGTGTTCCTTATGTTCATATCTTGGCAGTGTATAGCCATAGGTCTACTGTAATGGTCTGTAGGATAATAGGCGAACGGCAAAGATCGGTAACTGGCGTGATGCCCAGTTATACGTCGTAATGATAATGTTATTGTCCACTGTACGGAGGACAAAGAAGCTCTCTCTCCCAAATGATGTGGTGTGAATTCTCATGCTGCGTGATTGATAATTGCTTTCCTCCTTTCTCAGCGCCAGCACGCAATGTCAGTTAGGGACGCTTCCGGCATATCGCAACTACACACGGCAATTGCCTCCCTCTAATCCGTGCATGCAAAAAAAAAAACACATTTTAGCCTATTTGCAAGCTGTTCTGGCAGTGAATATATGAAGTCTCTTCCTCCAGTCCAAGCAGGATAACTTTGTGTGCTTCTGCCCCTAGAGACATGAAAAGCAAGGGAAGAACAGCAGCAAACCCTTAGGAATACAAGAGGAAATGAAAGTTTTAAAACCGGACTATCGTCGCGTTCAGTAACTAAACAACCAAGAGTCTGTCTTGATAATCTGATAGTCGCTTAGGAGATCAAGACGCTTCCCGACATTTATCGCAGCAAACGTTCATCATTGTGCTCTTAAGAGCACTTCTTTTGTCCCTCATCATGAGCCACACGACTCCAGTTCACATTCTCGCATTCATTTTCTTTGAGGCCCATTTTAATATTATTATCTCTTCCATGCCTACATCTTCCAATTGGTTTCTACTGTTCAGGTTTAACAATTAGAATTTTGTGGGCACGTAAAACCTGCATCTCGTGCTATAGATGAAACATTTTTGAGTTTATGAACGTTTGTCTTAAGGAAGTATACTGCAGTTCACAGCATTCATCATCTTTGGTTAACAGTTCGTTTCACTCCTTCTTCTAAGCTGCACAACTTATAAGATATCGAAAGCAGGAAACTATTAAATAAGGCTCTTGTATTAGGCATAAGTAATTAAGAGAATAAATACTGAAAGACGAAGAGGGACAAATAATGTAAATACGCGGTGAAGTGGATAGGATGTGTAAGACAACTGTCCTGGCATCATAATTTCCATATCCTGAAGGCACGTAGAAAAAGCACTCAAATCTCAATCAGCGTAACTGGTTACCAGGCTAAATTGCCAACTCAAAACATCGTGACAGAATGCAGTACAAACACCAGTGAATAGCCTACAATTCGAAGACGATTTAGCGAACAGTGGAGAATACGGAGTATTTGTAATTTAATCATGCATGGATAACAGAACTACTTCAATCGACACGGACTGGCGAGTTTCGCTGTCGATTCACGGAACATAGTCGCGCACATCGATTAGTACAGGATCTGTGAATACGACGCCATCTTCGAGACTGAGATACCGAGGCTGGTCTGGTACCGCAACGCAGGGTTACCGGCCCTTACTACTTGGCAATAAACTCTATAGATGGCAGAAGCTTACTAGTTGCATTTGTCTGAACATTGCCTGTGCGTAATTCCGGATACAGTAAAAACTGTCCCGTAATGAAACCGGTGAATGTTGAAACTGTCTTTATCATACAATTTGTCCAATCTCGAGTACGTGCAGTGCAAAGTATTCCAAAACAACCTGTTGTAAACAGATAATATTTAAGGTCGATGTGGACAGAAAGGGCAAGGTTTTACGAAACAAAAAGTGAATATATGTGCTACGCATAATTTGTTCCGTAGTCTGTTTCCTGGAATTCGTATCAGGAGATACATCCCTGTCGCAGTTGAAAATACTGTGAGTCAAGAAAAGAAAGAAGAAGGGATTTATTAAAAATGCAGATACGAGTACAGGGAAACAAGAAAGTCCGAAAATATTCTTTGTCTCATAGCCAAGCAACATATTCATGTATCACGTGCTGAATTGCGATTTTCATTATGTACACGCTGGGAATATTTTTCTCAGAAAAGTCATCCGCGTTTGAAGGAAAACTTGTCTGAACAGTAAAACATGTTCAGGTTCCTTGTTTTGGCGTAATTAGTAGGTTTTTATCATAGGGACGATGTACAAAAATATGTGAAATGAAAGAGAAAACCAACAAGATGCAACAGATGTTTATTTTTAACAATATCTCAACATGTTTCGGGCATCATTATGCCCATCTTCAGGAGAACAAGACGTATTACTGCATGTGGTGTGCTGCGCTGTA